>Ga0182015_10000469_pt1 | contig 57566 bp, 40 predicted proteins | sample 712P3MmetaG_FD_120478 | JGI IMG/M metagenome (GOLD analysis project Ga0182015, IMG submission 120478) | Permafrost microbial communities from Stordalen Mire, Sweden - 712P3M metaG | ecosystem: Environmental > Terrestrial > Soil > Wetlands > Permafrost | place: Sweden: Stordalen | collected...
AGCTCAGGTTCGCCCTTTAACATCACCACCAGAAACGACCTCAACGACGATTCGATTTTCAACGATCGTCCCGGCCTGGTCTCAACTGCCACCTGTCCCACATCCGCGACTTTGACGCCGACTTCAAATATCTATTGCACACCGCTTGGAACCTTTGACGCGACCCCGACCGCCGGCGAGAAAATTGCTCCCATCAACTACGGAACTGGTCCGTCGCACACTACCGTAAATTTGCGGCTCACCAGAACTTTCGGCTTCGGTCCAAAAACCAAGGGATCCACGGGAAATCAAGACTCGGGCGGCGGTCCGGGTGGTGGCGGTGGACGTGGCGGCGGAGGCGGCGGTATGCGCGGGGGGCCTATCTTTGGAGGTCGCCCTGGCGGACCCCCCAGCGCAGGTTCGGACCATCGTTACAGTGTTTCCTTCAGCGTTTCGGCGCGAAATGCCTTCAACAAAGTTAATTTCGGGAACCCAAGCGGCATTTTAGGCTCAAGGTTTTTTGACACTCCGAACGGACTCGCGTCGAATGGACCTTTCTCCAACGGCGCTGCCAATCGCAGGATCGATTTGATAGCCACCTTTAATTTCTGATTCGGGAGTGACCAGCCGTAATTGTCTCGTGCCTTTCAAACTAAACTTCTCAATCCGCGTTATCCTGAATCAGGCGGCCCTGCACGCGAAGTCCGCACGATAATTCCGTTTGCCTTTAATCCCCACAACCAGACGCCGTTTTCTCTACACTGCGGCTGCCGCCGGAGCCGCCGTTGTCGCCGGCGATTCAATCCTCCTTGAACCGAACCGGCCTCGCATCGTCCGTAAGGATTTCTTGCTCGCGCGCTGGCCGCAGAGGCTCAATGGTTTCACAATCGGATTAATCAGCGATTTCCACTACGACCCGCTATTTTCCGTCCACCCCCTGCACGCCGCCATCCCCCTGCTCAGCAGCCTCCGACCCGACTTGATCGTCCTTACCGGCGACTTTGTCTCTGTTCCAAATTTTAACAATGACGAGAAAGCAGCAGCTTTAGCCGCTGATCCTTGTGCTACATTGCTGCGCCAACTGAGCGCACCATTTGGCGTGTGGGCTATCCTTGGAAATCACGACTGCGATACGGATCCCGCCTACGTGACCCACGCACTCGAATCCCGCAACATGCCCGTCCTGGCAAATCAATCCGTCGCCATCGAGCGCAATGGTGCGCGTTTCTGGCTTGCCGGAATCAATGACGCACTCAGCCGCACCGCTGACCTCGCTCAAACTCTGCGCAAAGTCCCTGCCAATGAACCGGTAGTTCTTCTTGCGCATGAGCCGGACTTTGCCGACCAGGCTTGCCATTTTCCAATCGACCTCCAGCTCTCCGGACACTCTCACGGAGGTCAGGTCAGACTGCCTTTTCTTCCACCTCTGTACCTCCCGGACATGGCCAAGAAATATGTCTTGGGAACCTACCAAGTGGGGCCGCTTCCGCTTTACACCAACGCGGGCCTTGGCACCGTCGATGTCGCAGTCCGGCTGAACTGCCCCCCTGAGGTCACCCTTCTAACGCTAAGATCGTCCAAAACCTAGGATTCTGCAAAGACTACTGGTACGACTTCTCTTCGCAGGCCGCTAACGAAATGCAATCCATTTCATCCCCACTTCACAAGGCGCATTGATCGACTCTAAAAACTGAGAACTGCTCAGAAATCAGCGAGAGTGCAATCCTTTTCACTTCAAGCCGTCTGGCTACCAAGCCGACCCCATGGAACCCCATTGTTTTGCAGCGCCTTACAACAACCCGAACTGGCTCCAGACTTGCCCATAGATGAGTTACGGCGGAGCATATCCCGCACGAACCGAGGGTCCTGGAATGCTTCGAACAGCGTGGCTGTTCTTTGTACTGTGCGCCTTTCCCGCTGCCGCCTCCGTACAACCGATTTCTATCAAGCCGAGCCCGATCGTTTTGGTTGGGCGTGAGCGGCAAATCTGGCCGATCCCCATCCGCTCCTCCGAATTCGCCGATATCCCCCATCTGATTGCGATCTCTCGCTGTGAAGATACCCAGCCGCCCCAGGCTCTCACCACGCCGGACCCCTTAATAGCTCCGGCAATTGTAGGAAGCAAAGTGAAAGTCAGCTTTATCATCGGCACCGATGGACGCGTACACAGTCCTCTCATTCTTAAGAGTGCCGGTCCTGTGGGCGATCGCAATGTACTCCAGGCTGTCCGTTCCTGGCGATATCGTCCCGCAACCTGCAACGGTGTGCCTACAGAGATCGAAGGGAGGATCGAGTTTTCCCGCCGCTAAAAGCTTTTGTTTCGTCTAAAATAAATTGAACTTCTCTAAACGCTCCTACTGAGTATTCATCTGTGAATAAAGACAAGAAAGTTGATCAGGGATCTTTGGCGAATCCTCCCCGGGACGCGGAAGATGCAGCCTCTAAGATCGGACCCTATAATCCCGCTTTAGGAGAGATTTATCAGCGGCTCTATCCGGAAATCCTGCGGCCTAAGCCTAATCAGGAGGCCATTGCGGCCGCACTGCAAGCGATGCAGCGTCTTACCATGAAGATGGATTCGGAGATAGCAGTGGAAGAAACCGCGAAGCCGTCCGTGGTTCCATCTACGGCTTGTCAAGCTTGCGGACATCCGAATCGTGAAGGGAACCGGTTCTGCGCAATGTGCGGCGCGCGCGTGGATTCCGCTCTAACAGGCTCGACGGCGATGAAATCGCAGGATCCCGCTTCGTCGGCTCCAGAAGCGACAGTTGAGGTCTTACATCAGAATTCTTCTGTCTCCGAAGTTGAGCCGATACCCAGCGCTCAATCCCACGCAACCGACGTCGGACATCAGGAAACTCCATCCGCCGAAGCGACAGGTCAAGGAACCCACCACTACCATCACCACTATCACCACCATTATTTTCCGGGCGGCAATCCTGAAGGTGCGTCGGCTACCTCCCGGGTACCTGCTCCGGAGACACTCCGCGAAACAGATCGCCTGCGCATTGCCGCTGCTGCGAAAGGAGAACCGATCAGCCGCAGTGAGGCCGCGGTTCGCCGTCTGACTCAAGAGTGGGTTTTAGCCTGCAATACACGGCAGCTCGACGAATTGCTCGACCTCTACGCTCCCGATGCAGTTGTTTTGCGCTCGAACCTTCCGCTGCTTCGCGGCGCATCTCAAATCCGTGAGTTCTTTTTCTCCGCGCTTGAGTCCGGTCTGGGTGAAGTCGCATTGCAGCCGATTCGTGTAGAACTGGCCGGCGATTGCGCCCATGAAGTGGGCCGTTACAGCGCGCTGGTCCCTGGCACCAGCGGAAAACGCCGCGAAGAGCGGGGAAAATATCTGTGGGTTTTCGCCAAACAGAACGGCGGCGATTGGAAGCTGGTTTCAGAGTGCTGGTCCAGCGACCTTACGCTGACCTCCGCCGAATCCGATGCTCCCAAGCCCACTCTCTCTTCCGCATCGAAAGGCCCGGTTCGCAAGGGCTAGCGGACCTGATCGAACGAAAAGATAGGCGGACCTTCGAAGCTTGGCTTGATCGGCACCCAAGGCTGCTCTTCAAATCCCAACTCCAATCTCCCCCAAATCTCCTTGCAACTGCTCTAAAGTTTTCATCTGGATGGTTTTCATCCCAAGCTTTGCCGCACCTTCCAGGTTTGGCGCTCGATCATCGATAAAACAGCAGGATTGCGGATCGATCTGTGTGAGCTCGATTGCCATCCGGTATATGCCACTCTCCGGTTTACGCAAGCCCACGAAGCACGAGCTGACAAATATGCTGAAGATTTCTCGCAACCCGAATTTTTCGATTCGATACAGATTCAACTCGCGCGATTCGTTGTTGATTGTTCCCATCTGATATTTGCCAGAAGTAGCCAGCGTTCGCGCGAAGGTCAGAACATCGGGCTTCGCCTTGGACAACGCAAATATGTAATCCCGAAATTCCTCTTTGAGAAAAGGCCGGTTCTTGTAGAAAATCGTTCGATCCAAATACTCACCCAGCGAAATCTCGCCCCGTTCGAATGACGAAACAACCATCTGATGGCGTGCCTCAAATTCGCTTTCATCCAGTTTAAAATGATCGAGCGCATCGGTGCGTTCGTTGTGATCCCACGCGTTGGTCAGTAGCACTCCTCCCACATCCCAAAAAAGAGCGCGAACTTCGGGCACATGATCCTCCTGGTGTTAAGTTTCAAGGTGTTCAGTTTCAAGCTTCGGTTTAGATGATGCCCCAAACTTGAGGGGCGACGAAATATCGAGAGGACGGCAACATCCTCCGCAGAATCTGAATCTCAGCCACGAAAGCAATCACCTACATTGGCTTCGCCGCGTTTCACCCATAGGAAGTGTCCGCCTCGCGTAGCTCTGTTGTAAACTCGAAGGCAGATTGGACCGCCGACCTTAGCCTCTAAGGAGATCGATTGAATTCGGATCCAACGATAGCTCCTTTAACGGTCGGAGTGCTTTACGACGGGGCACCCGACCTGACCTGGCTGAACCATCGCTTGCGAGATTTATTGATGCAGGCTCCCTCCGCAATCGGAATCACCGTTGGACCCGAACATCGCTGGGCCTACGTCAACGCTGCGCGCGCCGCCATGGCGGGACGCGACGGAATCGGAAATTTTATCGGCAAGACTGTCCGCGAAAGCTATCCGGAACTTGAAGGCCAGCCCTTCTTTCGGCGATTGGATGAAGTCTACCGTACCGGTATCCCTTTTATCGGCAAGGAAATGAAAGCGCCGTTCCACCGCGGTCTCGGCGAAACCGTCGACGAAGCCTACGTCGATTGCGTTTATCAACCCATTCGCAATCCTGACGGAACCGTGGAAGGAATTCTTATCCATACCGTCGAGGTGACCGAGCAAGTTCTGGCGCGCCGGCGGGTGGAATTAGCCAATGAGCGTGAAAAACAGGAGCGCTCCGCCGCCGAGTTCGAACGCAATCAATTACGCGAACTTTTTAAGCAAGCCCCAGCCGCAATCGCCATTCTCATGGGTCCCGATCACCGCTGGTCGTTCGCCAATGCCGCTTATTGCAACCTTCTGGGCCGCTCCCGGGACCAGCTCTTGAATCGAAGCATTCGTGACACGCTCCCCGAATTGCAAGGCCAAGGTTTTTTTGAACTCCTCGATCAGGTCTTTCGAAGTGGTACCGCCCGCATCGGTAAAGATGCCAAAGCCATAATCAATCGCGGACCCGCCCAATCGCCGCAAGAGGGATACTTCGATTTCATTTATCAGCCGGTGCGCAACCGCGCTGGCGAAGTGGAAGGGATTATGGTTCTGGCCGTGGACGTCACGGATCAGTTTCAGGCGAGAAGCCTGCTGGAATCGCGCGTGCAGGAACGCACCGTCCAACTGCAACAGGCCCATGAATCCCTGCGAATGCTCTCCGGTTGCCTCATGCAGGCCCAGGATGAAGAGCGGCGTCGGGTCGCTCGAGAGCTGCATGACAGCGCAGGCCAATATCTCGCCGCCATCCAAATGAATCTCGCCGCCTTATCCAACGACGCTACGCTGGCCGACAGCTTCCAACGCCGCATGGCGGATACCATGGGCCTCGTCGCGCAATGCACCGCCGAGATCCGCACCCTTTCTTATCTGCTTCACCCACCCCTATTGGACGAGGTCGGCCTCGCCTCTGCCATCTCCTGGTACGTGGAAGGTTTTGCCGAACGCAGCGGAATCTCCGTCAACATTGACGTGCCGAAAGGCTTGGCTCGCTTCTCGCCCGATCTGGAGACCGCCCTCTTCCGCATCGTGCAGCAGAGCCTCGCGAATATTCATCGCCATTCCGGCAGTAAGCTATCCCGCATCCGGCTGGCCGTCGAAGGCGATCTCATCAAACTTGAAATCTCCGACCAAGGCCGTGGCTTCGAACCCGAAATTCTCGGCAGATTCCAACGCACCGGACAACTTCCCGGCATGGGTATCTCCGGCATGCGGGAACGAATGAACGCTCTCCATGGTACCTTCAAGGTCACCTCCTCCTCGTCCGGCACCACCATCGCCGTCACTGTCCCCATCAATCCGGCTTCGCACTCACCGAACGATCAGCCCGGCAATCCATAGCTCGTGGAATAGTCTTCGCGCCAAAGTCTTCGCGCCACAATCTTCGGGCCAAAAAAATAAACCCCGATCCGCGGAGCAGGACCGGGGTTGCCTTTCCAAACGTCGGTTTAGTTTGTACGTGCGATCATGTTTTGCCGATAGCTCAAGTCATCTACGTTGCGGAACATCGGCGTCCCAGGCGGCAGATTCTGCGGCAAAGCAAACAGCGGATCGAAGTAATATTGGCGGTCTGGTGGGTTGTACACCATGTTGCAGCACTTCCAGGTGCCAGTGGCGTACATGTTCCAGTAGAGGCTCACCAGCGATCCCTTGTACCACATCTGTTGCTTGCTACTCGTGGATGTTGGACCTCCCCAATCCTCCAATTGCCGTAGGAAGTTATGCACACCTCCGTCCATGCCGAAGTAAGCATCCGGATTTCCTGAGGTGTCAATAAATGCGATAGTCTTCCCACCAGAAATCGCCGCTCGAAAATAAGATGTGACCGCAAGTCGGTTGGGCTGAAAAGCCGGAGTGTTTTGTCCATCGCCGCTGTTTCTATAAGGGTTGATCGGATTCAGAAGGCTGCCCGATGTGAGCTGCGTGATACTGCTGCACGCGAGAGTCGGAGTCGAAACATAGCAGCCTGCATCCTGCCAGTTATTCGACAGAAGTGTTACGGAGTCGGCAATAATCGATGCCGCGGCATGATTCGGTTCTGTCGCCGTTGTGCTAGCCCAGGTGGGGTCATAGTTCGGGTTGCCGGGCGTGCATGGGTTCGGCGTTCCGCCGACCGCCACTGGGCAATTGGTGTTGTAGTTTCCGTGAATGTAGACCGGGTTCTCGGAGGCGACGGTAAAACCGCCGCAACCCGTTGGGCTTGTGGGTCCCAGTACGCAGTTGTTGATCGAATTACCTGGAGGCATTGTGGGCAAGTTGCCGAGCGAACCGTCCACTAGTTTGAGAACGTGACGAGCCCCGGTTACGCGGTTGGCGCGACCATAGGTGAAGAGCGTAACCCGGTGAAGATAAGGCGTAGGCGGGCTTGTCGTATCCGTGTCGGCGGTTGTCAGAAGTCCCCACGCATCGCCCACAGTCTTGACGCCGTAGTTGTCTAAAGTATTATTCCCATTGACGTCCTCCGGCGAGACTCCGTTGTAGTTCACGGGATCGAGCCTTCCATCTGGCTTCAAGTTATTAGAGATGTTGGCGTAGTTTACTGTGTCCTCAAAGCCGTACTCGCCTACCAGTTGGGTGCTCGAAGCGGGGGAATACTGCATTCCGCGCCGATCCGAGTAGTAAAGGACGTAACCATTCTGCGTTGAATAGTTGACGGTGCCACCGGTGCCGAGTCCCGTCGTGCCCGCCAACCAAAGCTTTAGATTGCCCACGTCCAACTCGACCGCATTCATAATGCCGTTCGGCGTGCCGGTCGCGGCCGTGGTGGCTACACCCGTTCCCGGGGCGGGATAAGGGAATGTGGAGGTAGGCGCAGAGTCCCAAACCTCTCCTTCACGAGCATCGTAAAGATTGATGGGATACCAGTTGTACTGTGAATTCGCGCCGGAATAAGCGGTCGGCGTCGGAGTCGTTGTTCCTACGGTTACTTCGTCGCCCGAAGGATTGTTGGATAGGAGGTTGTTAGTGATAGTACCGTCGCCATTCCGGTCGGCAGTGATCTGAAAATATAGAATTGCGTACTTATGATCGGTAAGGATATTACTCCCGGATGTGCCGAGCGCATTCGCGGACTGCTGCGCCGCCGTCCCAGGAGCACTGGGAACTTGCACCCCGCGCGCAAAACCCAATCCCAGCCATTCTTTCGTGACTCCGACCCACGTTCCGCTCGCGTTCTGGACTTCCACCAGCAGCCAGCCATTGACGATCGGCCATTCGTTCCCGGGCGCGACGGGGTATTGTGTTGCGGTCGCGCCCCCCGGAACCCACGGCGGCACGATAAAGCTTGGATCGCCCGGCGCTGAACATGCGCTGCCTATGGATGCTCCTCCACACGCGGCTTCCCCGAAGTAGTAAGTGCTTCCGTTTACCGAGATCCCATTTTGCGAAAAACCTGTACTTGTAAACTGCGGCGCTTGACTGGCCAACTCCACATCCTGCGTCACATCTCCATTCCAGCCCGTGATATGCAGGTCCGCTTCCTTGTCGCTGAGTAGGACCCGAATCTGCGCTTCATTCGCTAAGCGGGATCCTCCCAAGAGAGAGGTGGCCGATTCCCCCGGAGGAGGTCGCCGGATAATTTGAATAGCGGATGTAGTCCCGCTCACGAATGGAAGCGTCAGATCGCTGGCTCCGGTACTATTCGGCCCGTCCGTACTCCCTGGCGGTGTTCCGTTGCCGTCAATGAGGTAATAATTTAACGTGCTCTCCGACGTATTGATCCAGGTCGCTGTGTTCTGCGCCGAACCGTGGCCGCCAACAACGCTACCGTTGGTGCCGCCCAGCGGGGTTCCGGCGATGTCCACGCACGAGGAACTTGCGCTGATGGATCCGCCCGATTGGAGGGCCGCTAGCTGGGTCGCACAGCCATTGCTGGCGGTTGGAATCAGCACTGTCCCGTCGTCGAGTCCGCCACCCACCGCAAGTCCATCGTCCATCTGCTGTCGAATTACGTTTCCGAAGGCGCTTAACTTATCTCCAAAAACCAGATAGTCGCCGTTCGCCACACCTAGATAGAGATCCCCATTGGTGTGCACGCGCCCGGCAAATCCAAGGTTCGGGCTCTGCCCATAAAAGAGATCGGAATCGGAGAAAACGCCGAACTGAAATACCGGGATCAGCGCCACTTCCGCGGTCCGTGTCATGCTGACGTACTCGCCGGTAGCTCGCGCTGCCTGCACATTGATCTGAACAGGAATAATCTGCGCGTATAGACCCGCGTCCGATCCGGATTGGATCTGGCCCCATACCGTGCTTAGCGCGGAACTGCAGGGACTCGAGCTTGCCAGTTGCATTGGGGAAATGCTGTAAAGCGGATAGCTGATCGTAGTGTCCCAGGTCGGAGGCCCCGGGGTCGTGCTCAGATTGCAGATCTCCGCGGCGGTCGGCGATTGAATATTCTGGAACACGTTCGCCAAGTCGGACGTTGCCTTCTCCATCGCGCCTTCGGCTGAGCGATATGTATACGTATTGTTGAGGTCGTTTCCGCCCGCGCGCTGCTCGGTGTTTACCATCATCAGCAATGCCAATGCGAATCCCGACAAAAGCAGCAACAACAGCAGGGATGCGATCAGCGTGAATCCCCGTGAAGCGAATTTAGCGCTATGCATCGTCGTTCTCCTCATTCCCTTTTTTCCCCTTACACTTTGTTCAACGGATGTCTCGTTGTCGATGACCCTAAAAAGTTGATCCTGAAATTGGATACTCCTGCTGCGAAGTCAAGTTTCGCGCCGAGATCGAAGTTTGCAGGTCAAGTCCCTGGTAGCCGATGGTGCCCGGCAACTGGCTGCGCATGGTCATGTGAGCGATGTTGACTTGCGTGATCATTGCCGGCGACGTACCCAGCGGGAGGCTACTCTGGTTTGCGTTGACGGTTCCATTGTTGTTGACGTCGTACGTGAATTTAAGGTCGACCACGTTTTCCGCCACCGGAGCGGGCGTACGGCCGTTCTGGATCCGCATCAGCCGTGGCGTACTCGTGCCATCCGTCGAAATGTCCAGATAGTACGTGATCAACAGGAGTCGCACTGCGGAGAGAGCCGTCGAGTTAACATACGAACCTAAAACTCCGACTGTGGTGTTTGGTTGGTTAATGTGGCCAGGGTCGGGAGCGGCGCCGGATTCGTTAGCGAAGGTGACCGTGTAACAGTTTCCCGCCGGAATCGTAAAAATCGTCGTACCGGAGGGGGGCGGTGTATAGCATAAAGCTGGGGCGGTTCCTCCAACTACGTTCGTCACGACTCCCAGAGCGCTATTGCTCCCAAATAAAATGATGTCTCCAGCCTGCAGACCGGCCGCGTTCGTGGTGGTTTCAATCAAGCTTGGCGGCTCGAGAACGCCCGTGGGCAGAACGCAGGTCGGGGGTAGCGGCGATGGCAATCCGAAGTTGGCTGTTGTCCCTGTAGTCACACTTACGGTGTAACAATTCAATTCCAGACTGACGTCGGCGATAACGATGGAAATAACATCCGTAGGGCCAGTCGCTGCATTCACCGTGATCCCCAGGTCTGGGCCTGGCAGAATGGAATACAGCAGTGGAGTGCCGGATGGATCGGGGAAGGCGATCGGTACGCCATTGACATAGTTGCAGGTGGTCGTACTGCATGGATAAACCGGCTTTGTAGGCGAAACTGGCAGGCCTACGGCATTGTAGGAAAGTCCTTGCTGGCCCAGTGCGCCCGCACCCGCCATGCTGATATCGCGTTGAAGAAGGTTGGCGGCCGCGCGGAAATCCTGCTGCATTTCCGATTTTTGCGAAGTGACCCATGTTGCTTTCAAACCCTGAGTAAATAACGACACCGCGCTCCCAATGACGAGAAGCCCAATGGTCGCGGACATCAGGAGTTCGAGCAAGGTGAAGCCGGACGTCGAATTGTTTGCGCGTCGCATGAACCCCTCTTTAGTGGTATTGCGAAATGTATTCTTCGAGAACATAGGTTTTGGCTACGGAGGAATTCGGAGCAGCGTATGTAATGGTGATGGTTACCTGCACCAGTGTCGGAATAAGATTTCCATTGCTGTCGTTCAGCGGAGTGATTGCGATATTCCGCGTGTAATTCGAAAGCGAAAGAATCACGTCATCCGCCGTGCCCACGATGCCATCGGGGCCCGGTTCGTTCAGGCATTCCACGCCACCGTTTGGGCACACCGCGCCGCTCGCGGTTTTGCAAGAGGATGTGTCACCCGCCACACCGACAATTCCATAGGTCGGACCGGCGCACAGCAACGGCTGGGCGCCATTGGCGAAAATTCCTCCAGACGAAACGTTATTGATTTGCGAGAAATTCAATTGCGAAGTGTTGCGCGCCGTGAAGATGCTTTCCATGGCTTCCGACGCCACTTGCCGGGCAATCAGGTCCTCCTGGCTGCCCTGGTTCGTGGCCAGCGCCAGTCCAAAAACTCCCAGCAGGCTAATCATTCCCGTTGCCAGGATCACAATGGAGATCATGACTTCGATAAGGCTGAAGCCGGATTGATTCGTGTGCCCCAACGATTTTTTTAGATTGGTCATTATTGTTGGCCCCAGCTCCATGCTCCGCTTTTCTGGTAAAGACGCCATCCCCGCAGCCGGCCTGTGTATCCCCACAAAGTGATCGCCCGGGAACTGCTCAAGCTGCCGGCCCGGCCCATATAAACGACTCCGTTATTGATATTTCCATTCGCGTCTTCGGCGGTGCCATCCGGATAGAAGTAAATAACGCTGCCACCGCCCGGGCCACTCGGAGGCTGATCGAAATCAAAGGTAAAAGCCGCACTGCCAAAGCCATCGGGCGTGGTCGGCGGACTGGTAGGCGAAGTGGGAACGCCCGGCTCAACGTGAAACGTGACATCCGCGGGCAGGCTGACGCTAAACAGTTGCGGCCCGGTTGGCGTGGTTTGATTTACCGTAATCGAGCCGCCGGTTGGGTTCGGGCCGGTCACCGCCCCCGCGAACGTGACCACGTAGACTCGCATATCCGCCGCAGCCGCTTCGCGAGCCCGGCGCAAGGACGTCAATGTTGTGTTGTAAGCCGTGGTGACGTGTTGCTGCTGCACCATCGGTTGAAAGGTGATCACCCCGACCGCCGTCAATACCAGCGAGATGCTGACCGCGGCCATCATTTCCAACAGTGAGAAGCCGCTTGTTTTCGTCTTTCCCATAAGTTCTTCTTCGTGCCGCGCATCAGGCCCGCTTCGCTTACATCTTTTGAGTGCGAACCGCAAAGCTCATGCTGTGAGGGGAGGATGAAAGCAGCACGCCGCTTGTACAGTGCGGGCAAGGTCCATCGTAGGGAGGAGAACTAGTGGCGTCAAAGCACTACAGTGTCACGCCGAAGCATTGGTCTTATGTAATGTGAGTGGTGACTCAGGTCACATCGATGAGTCCAATGCAGTTAAAGCAGCCCGCTTGGGAAAACCCGCTTGAAGCTTATGACTCCGGTAACTTGTGGGACGAACTGCGGGGATCTTAGGATGGAATGAAGTATGAAACTCTCATCGCTGCTAATCTGCGCGGACGAGGCTTCGGTGCAGTTGCTGAAACGCGTTCTGGAGGAACTCGGTATTCGAGCCGAGTTCTGTGAAGACCCCGCGCGCGGCTTCGTGAGGTTGGCGCAAGACAAGTTCGATCTGCTCATCGTCGATTGTGAAATGCACGCCGATGTAATGACGATGCTTCAAGACAGCCGCACGGCCCGCTTGAATGACGCGACATTGGGAGTAGCGATTGTGTCGGGTCAGGATAGTATCCGCGAGCTGTTCGCGATCGGAGTGAACTTTGTTTTATACAAACCGGTTTCCTACGAGGGAGCATTGAGCAGCCTGCGCGCCGCGCAGAATGCATTGTTCCGCGACAAGCGCCGCAAGGCGCGCACCCCCGTCCATGCCCACGCCACCATTGACTATGCCGGCGTGGAGCAGGCTCGAGCCACCCTGGTGGATCTGGCCGAAGATGGCATGGCAGTGAACTTCGGCAAAAAAGTGCCGCCGAGCTGCAAGGTTTATTTTCAATTTCAATTGCCCGGGCAAACCGCCAGCGTTCGACTCTCCGGCCACGTGGTTTGGCAGGATTGGAATGGGCGCGCGGGCATTCAGTTTGTCGATGTGCCGCAGGCCTCGCGGCGGGTGTTGCGCGAGTGGCTGCAGATGAACTTGAGCGATGCGCCGCGCCAGCAGTTGCAGACTGAAACGGTGGAAGTGGAACACTCGATGAGAGCTGCCGATGAGAGTTCCTTGGTTCACTCCGGCGGCAAGAAACAAGATTTGCGGAAGCCGGAACCGACGAAAGAAGAGTCGAATGCCGGGGACCGCGAAGCGGTGGTGCGATTGCGCGCGGAACCCGGCAACAGGCGGGGCGAGACGCGTTATGCCTGCCGCCTGGGAGCGGAAGTGTACCAGAAGGGAAGTTCGGTGCGGAACTTCTGCCACCTGAGCGACCTGAGCTCCGGCGGATGTTATCTGGAGATGCCGCTGGCATTCGCGTCGGGAGTGGCAGTCGAAATTGTGGTGCGCACGCACGAAATGAAATTAAAGCTGAGCGGTGAAGTGAAGTCATCGCATCCCGGCTACGGGATGGGAGTGTCGTTTCATCTGAACACTAAAGATGAGCGGCAGGGCGTGCAGCAGCTGATCGACTTTGTGGCGGCCGCGGCAGAAAGTTCCAGCTAAAAGACGCCCCGCCAATTCGCAGCAATGTTCCCGCAGGAACATTACGACTCGCACAAAAAATTGGACTGTAAGTAGTTGATTCCTCGTGTGCTTTTTCGGGCACATTCATGGAATCAATAGTTTGCGCTGTGGAAAAAGTGTCTACTTTCGAGGGGGTCGAAGGTGCCGGATTGGGGTCTAAAGTAGGCATGCCTGGAGAGGCGAGTACTTTTTATGGTACGTGCGCTTTTGGCAGATGGGATGCAGAAAGTATAGGGTCAGTCCCGTCTGTCCCCCGTCCCGGTTCGGTTCCCCGTCCCGTCCCGGAATCCCTTAGATCGCGGGAACGTACTGCAGCACGACACGATGTGCCCCGATCGGTATGGTTAGCCCCTGAAAAGTGTAATCGGCGGGCACGATGCTGGTTGTCTGACCGTCGATCCACGCTTTCCAATACGGACTGTAGTTATTGCTCACCACCAGCACTTTCGAAGAGCGCGTGCTCACGTTTAATTCAATTTCATCCGCTGAGTACTTCACTAACTCGATTGCGCCTGCATCGTCGGACCGCTCGTCAACGGTACGCAACTGCGTTGCATAGCGAGCCTCGATAAAAACTGAGGATCGTAATTGCAGGGATGTTCTCGACGCCATTGCGGCTAGCGCTGACTGTCCGTCCGGCAGGAACTGAACCGTGTCCGCGAAAAAAAAACGTGGAAGAACATCCGGATTCTCATACAGGTACAGGGCGGCGCCGGGATAGTCTCCGCGCACAATGCTGATCAACCTGTGAGGCCGATTCAGCGCCCTCCAAATTAGCTGTTGCTGCCGTGTTTGGGACGGAATCGGCACCAATCGGTCATCCTGAAGCTTTACCGGAGAAACGATATAGCGAACGTTGGCCAGCGAGAGCAGGTTCCGCCGGTAGTAGTCGCCGAAGTTTTTGTTAGGAGAAAATCCTGCAGCCGGCGCAAACAAGTTGAGCTGGCAGCCAAAGTCATGGACCCAATGGTAAACGCCTTCATCGGAGGCCATGAGTGGGCCAATCACGTACTCCCAAAAATCGTGATAACGCTTTGGCTGAAGATTGAGAAAACCATCCGCGGTTTCGAAGCCATAAGCCCATAAGGCTCCAGGGGGGAAGTCCGGCGAAGGGAACTTCGAACCCGTCGCAACCGTGGCCACTCGAAATGGCGGCGCGGCAGAAGTTTCTTCCGCCAGACGCTGTAGATCCGGATTCAGGTAGTAGGCGCGATAGTTGTGACCATCCAGCATGTCACGCAAGGTCTGCGTCTTCACCTGAAGGGATTCCCAGCCAACCACGCCGACCAGAACGGTCGAGACCAGGGCGACGAGTGGGACACTGTACCGGCGGACTCCATCCTTTTGCAACGCCACGGTTGAGCGGTCTGAGAATTCGTCAAGAGCGACGGCAGCCGCCACCAGGAACAAAAACGGAAGCAACAGGTTGATGCGCCCGAAGTTGAACGCGCGAAGAAACGGCAACTTCGTGCGGAGCGCCTCAGCGACAGTGTCGTATGAAGAGCCGACAAAGAGACAGAACGCGATGGCTGCGAGAAGGGCATTCAGTCGACGGCTACGGAAGCGGCATGAACTCAGTCCAATACCGATCAGGATGACCGGAACAATCTCAGCCAGCAACCACCCGACGACGCCCACAATCAGAGGCATTACGCCAATTGCCCAGATCGATCCCAGTTGGTAGGTGTACCTGGTGGAGTCACGAGCCAACCCAAGCAGCGGCGCGTTGACGAAGACGGCGATAACGCCCCACGTGAGAAAAAATACCAGGAGGTGCCGCCAGAAGGCGCTCTCGCGGCGGGGACATATCGCGGCGGACCAATAGATCACCAGGGGTCCAACAAACAGGCTAATGTGCAAACTCCCCGCAAAACCCAGCCACAGACCGGCGAGCACTGCCAGCAAGACCGACCAGTTGCGCCGCTCCGCCTGTATGCCGGATAGGAGCCAGAGCACGAAGGGAATGCCGGGAACCGCAAGGTAATCGAAAAGCGCAAACCCGGTCCAGCCCCGGTCGAGCAACGGTTGAGCAAAAAGTGAATACGCCAGAGATGCGTACAGCGCAGGCCATGGACTAACGCCCATACGTCTCTGCAACAGCCGAAAGGTGAACAGTCCTGCGACCAAGCGCTGAAGGAAACTAACCGTCGCGTATGCAAGCCAGCCCGGAAGGATCAAGAACGGAACTACATCCATGTCCCGGCTAAATGGAAGGGCCGCGCGGTCTGCGCCCGATGACCAAAACGGGTTCCACCTGCCGAACATCCGATGCAGAAAGTTTGCCTTGAGCGCAATCAGTTGGGGCAACGACTCATCCGCGATATTGTGCAGCCGGACATACGAGTTGGAACCAAATGACCAATACTCGGCCGTTAGCCAGAGTGCCCACAGAACAAAAAGAGGAGTCGCATAGCGAATGAAACGAGGCGTTCGCGCAACGTCAGAAGGCACTTCTGCAAGTCCCGCGGCGAACTTTTCGACGGTCTTCATCGGCCAATGTTCCTCGTGCTCTCTACCTGAATCTTCGTTTTTGACTCGAAGACGGCACCATTGTATGCCTATCTCATCAGCCCCCGTCCCGCATTTAAGCAATCTGCTTAGTGACTTTTGGTAGGAGAAATGGCTGAACCGCGATGGGCTCACGTTCGTCCAATAAAGCGTGGCCACCCTCGGGTTCCTGCTGACTGACTGCCAGCTACTTCGCCGCTGTTACTTCTTCCGCTACGGCTTTCTTGAAATACTCCAGCGAGAGTTTTAGGCCTTCGGCAAGTTGAATCTTTGGTTCCCAGCCTAGGAGTTGGCGGGCCTTGGTGATATCGGGCTGGCGCTGTTTGGGGTCGTCGGGCGGTAGAGGATGGTAGATGATTTCGCTGTTTGATCCGGTGACTTTGAGAACTTCCCTGGCGCATTCGAGGATGGTGAATTCGTTGGGGTTGCCGATGTTGACGGGGAGGTGCTCGTCGGATTTAGCGAGGCGAAGGAAGCCGTCGATTTCGTCGGCGACATAGCAGAAGCTGCGGGTCTGGCTGCCGGTGCCGTAGACGGTGAGAGGCTCGCCGCGCAGGGCTTGCTTCATGAAGTTCGAGATGACGCGTCCGTCATTGAGCTGTAAGCGAGGGCCGTACGTATTAAAGATGCGGACGATGCGGGTATCGACTTTGTGATAGCGATGGTAGGCCATGGTGACGGCTTCGGTGAAGCGTTTGGCTTCGTCGTAAACGGAGCGCGGTCCGATGGAGTTGACGTTGCCCCAGTAGGTCTCCTTTTGCGGATGCTCGAGCGGATCGCCGTAGCACTCGGAGGTGGAGGAGACGAGGAATTTTGCGTTGTATTTGTGGGTGACGTCGAGGGTGTGGAAGGTTCCGAGGCTGCCGACTTTGAGAGTGGGGATGCCGTGGATGGTGTAATCGATGGGGCTGGCGGGGCTGGCGAAGTGGAATACGAAGTCGATGGGGCCGGGGTCGAAGGGCTGGCAGATGTCTTTTTCCAGAAACTCGAAAGCGGGATTGTTTTTCAGGTGAGCGAGGTTTGCGAGGCGTCCGGTTAAGAGATTGTCGATGGCAACAACGCGCCAGCCTTCGGCGAGGAGGGCATCGCAGAGATGGGATCCGAGGAAACCGGCTCCGCCGGTGACCAGAGCGCGTTGTGAGGTCATGCTTTTTTTGCGGAATTTCTCATGGCGGCAGCGGGAGGGGTTTCGACGCGAGCGGCGGCGCGTCCGACGCTGTAGTAGGTGAAGCCATTCGCGGCCATCATTTCGGGATCATACAGGTTGCGGCCATCGATGACGATGGGATATTTGAGTTCGTCGCGGAGGCGCGCGAGGTCGAGGTTGGCGAACTCTTCCCACTCAGTGAGGATGAGCAGGGCGTCGGCGCCGTGGGCGGCTTCGTAGGAGGAGTTGGCGAACTTTACGGTGGAGTGCAGGACTTCCTGGGCACGCTCCATGGCGGCGGGATCGTAGGCGGTGATCTTGCAGCCTTCCTGCAAGAGCAATTGCAGAATAAGGATGGCGGGAGATTCGCGAATATCGTCGGTGCCGCCCTTGAAGGCGAGGCCGAGGACTCCCAGACTCTTGCCGCGGAGGGTCCAGAGGGCGCTGCGAACTTTGCGTACGAAGCGGTCGCGCTGATCTTCATTAATGCGCATGACTTCGTCGAGCAGGCGGAAGTCATAACCGCATTCGCGGGCGACGGCGCGGAAGGCCAACACATCTTTCGGGAAGCAGGAACCGCCGTAGCCGATGCCGGGATTCAAAAAGCGTGGACCGATGCGGGAATCGGAGCCGATGCCGTGGCAGACCTGGTTGACGTCGGCGCCAACCGATTCGCACATGGAGGCGACGGCGTTGATGAAGGAAATTTTCATGGCGAGGAAAGCATTGGAGGCGTGCTTGATGAGTTCGGCGCTCTTGGTGCTGGTGACGATGATGGGCGCGGGGATGGAAGTGCGGTCGGGTTGCGGGATGGCATCTGGGTGCCGGTAGTAAGTGCCGCTGGTAAGGGGCGCGTAGATCTCACGGAGAACTTCCGCGGCGCGTTCGGAGTCGCAGCCGACGACGATGCGATCGGGAAAAAGAAAGTCGGTGACGGCGGTGCCTTCGCGGAGGAATTCCGGGTTGGAGGCGACGTCGAAAGAATCGGGATCGGCGCCATTGCGGAGGATGATTTTGCGGATCCACTCGCTGGTATAGACGGGAACGGTGCTTTTTTCGATGATGACCTTGTAATCGTCCACTGCGCCGGTGATTTCGCGGGCGACGGATTCGACATAAGAGAGGTCGGCTTCGCCGCGCTCGGTGGGCGGGGTGCCGACGGCGATGAAGATGGCGACGCTGGCGCGAACGGATTCGCGGAGATTATCGGAAAAAGTGAGACGATGGCCGCGATGGCGGTCGAATAACTCGGGCAGGAATTTCTCGTGGATGGGCACCTCGCCGTTTTTGAGCGCGGCCAGTTTGCGCACATCGTTATCGACCAGGACAACTTCATGGCCGAGGTCGGCGAAGCACGCGCCGGCAACCAATCCTACGTATCCTGAACCCACTACAGCAATTCGCATTCAGAACTCCAAGAACGGAGCGTTAAGAGAGCAAATAATGAACTAAAAGATGTCCAGAGTGCGGTCAAAAAAGCGACCGAAAACTGCTTATGAATTTCTAATCTTCCGCACGAACGTCGATTTTAGCATTCACTCGGGTTCGAGCGGAGATGAGCTGACTGGTTCGTTGTTATTCCAAGTTTTGTTAGTGCCGATCTGGCACAAAAATGTAGGTGTAGTCCTTGATCATAAAAGCTGAAACCTATCTATAAGTTCTTTTGTCTGTGGTCGAGTAGTTGTTCTACCTTTGCTAAAGGTCTTCTGTTCGCCCTGCGTATTGCCAAGGATGAAACCGCGGTTTTGCGCCAGCCACGCCAGATCCCATCGAATTTGACACTATGGAATTTGACGTTGACAGTGGTTGGGTTACACCACATAATCTCGAGTAGACTTAGCGTGGTTCTTGGATCTCCTGCTTCCCCCCTTGCCCCCGGCTACCACGTCGTTAACCGCTCGGCTCCGCTTCAATGTTGGATGGGACGCTGCGGCAATCTTTTGGGCGGATCGGAGACAACTTGAAGATGGGAAAGGTTATGCCGAACAAGTCGTCTGACGTAACCTCAGACATCATCGTCATAGGAGCCGGCATGGCCGGCGCTACCCTTTCAGCCGTGTTGGGACAAAAGGGTATGAAGGTTCTGCTCCTGGACCCGTACCCAAGCTGCCGACCGGTCTTCAAAGCCGAGAAGATTGAACGGGAACAAGTGCTTTTGTTGCGTAAATTCGGTCTACTGAAGTATCTGCTTCCGTATTGCGGGACAGTAGACGAAGTGCATGGGGCGTTTGATGGCCGCATTTTCAAGAGCGGCCCCATCGAACAATATGGGATTAAATACCCGGATATGGTGAACGCTCTGCGGACGCACATGCCTCCGACGGTGGAGCAAAGGTTGGGGCGTGTGGAAGGTATTGTGAACAACGGCCAGGCGCAACGGGTTAAGCTTATGGGCGGGAAGGAACTTACGTCGCGTCTGGTGGTGTTGGCTTCGGGCGTTACCGCTGCGATTCAAGGCAGTCTGGGGATGCGCCGCCGCGTGATCAAAACCGACCAGTCCCTGGGTTTCGGATTCGATATAGCTCCTTCCGGAACGGAGCAGTTTCCCTTCGACGCGGTGACTTACTACGCCTTCAGTCCATCGACGCTAATCGATTACTTGACGCTCTTCAAATTTCGCACCATTATGCGGGCGAACCTTTTTGTTTTTCGTTCCTCGAGAGATCCGTGGGTCGGAGAGTTCATCCGTGAGCCGGAGCGAATGCTACGGCGCTACCTCCCCAAGCTGAGCCGGGTGACCGGGGAGTATCGCGTAATCAGCGAAGTGGATTTCGGCCGGGTCGATCTCTACAGGGTGGACTGCGATCCTCAGCCGGGCATTGTGATGATTGGCGACGCGCTGCAGAGCGCCTGCCCGGCCACGGGTATGGGTCTGGACAAGGTTCTTACCGACGTGGACGTCCTTTCGGAGTGCATTCCGGCCTGGTTAGCGACGAGCGGCATGAGCGCCGATAAACTATCCGAGTTCTACAAGCATCCGCGCAAACTCGCGCTGGATTCACGAGCCCTGAAGCGTGCTCAAGACCACCGAAACCTTTCGGTAGGACGGTCCCTCCGCTGGCGAATTCACCGTTCCTTGTTACACACCAAATGGAGGATGCTCGGATCTTTCTGAGCGCGTGAGCGTGGAGCGCGGGCCGCCTTCCATTTGCAGTTTTTGTTTCATCCTCCCCTGGAGGGCTTATAAGCTATTCATTTTAATGGATAATCAATCTCACTAGGGTCTTTAGTCTCTAATCAAAATTAGTCTTTTTACCTCTTGCACGTATTTGCGATGTTCGATACCTTTACACAACGAGTTTTTAGCCCTACGGGGCACTCTAATCGGTTTCAGTAGTCCCCCCCCAATTTGAAGCAGTCGGCAAGTTTCTCAATTTAGCTTTACTGACGCTATGCCACTATCGTCAGCGCCGACGCTTTTGGTGTCTTTAGTTTGCAGTCAAGCAATGTGACTGAGAGGGCGGAGCTGTGAATACGGGTAGCCAATTCGTACCTGCTGGATCTTTGCCGGGAAACGTTACGCCAGCAGATTCCGACGCAAGGTGGTACGCCATCCGTACGCGATCGCGGCATGAAAAAGTGGCAGTCCGCGAGCTCGATGCGCAGGGTGTGCAGGTTTTTCTGCCGCTGATGAGTTCGATGCGGCAGTGGAGTGATCGGCGAACTCCAGTGGAGATGCCGCTGTTTCCGGGATACGCCTTTGTGCGGGTGGCTTATTTATCGGGAGATCGAGTTCGGGTTCTGCGGACAACCGGAGTGGTGGAGTTTGTAGGCCCGAGCATGGCAGGGGCATCGATTCCCGATGAGCAAATGGAATCGATCCGAACCATCCTGGCCCGCAAGATTGCGGTCGAGGAGCATCCGTTCCTGCAAGTCGGGCAGCGGGTGCGAGTCCGAAACGGCGCGTTGAGCGGCGTGGAGGGGATTCTGGTGGCGGTGAAGGGTGGGCGCACGCTGGTGATTTCGGTGGAACCGATTCAGCGGTCGCTCTGTGTGAAGCTAGACGATTACGATGTGGAAAGTATCGGCGGTCGGGATGCTGCGACCCCGCAAGGCGAGAGAGCTCCAAGTGTTCAAGCGTACGCAAGTACGTCATCCTCATATTCGAAACATTAAGGTAATATGTCTAATATTTTCGGCGCGGAAACCATCGTCAACTTACGTGATTTAGGTCACGTGGGGGAGCAGTCGCAACCGCCTTCATCAGCGTCTGCAATCGGGCTCACCTACATCCCCACCAACGAAGGATCAACGTTGCGAGGAGTACTGAATGAAGCGGAGAGCCAAGTTATACAGCGCGCTCTTCAATACACCGGTTGGAACCGGAAGCGGGCGGCGGCTGTGCTCAAAATCAGCTATCGCGGGCTGTTGTACAAGATCCGCAGGCACAGTATTACGCCCCCTCTAGCGGGCAGTTAGACGCGGAACGTGAAGAATTTAGTAGACGATTTTGCCGCGCAGGCCAGGCGTGGCGACGGATGGATGAAACAATTATGAAGATGAAAATGAGCAAAATTGTAGTAGCGCTGTTGATGGGCTTCCAAATTCTGTCGGGCTTTGCCGGGGCACAGGATCAGATTGCCGCCGCGACGCCGGCAGCGGCGACCAAGGATGTGGACGCGAATGCAGCGCCCACGACGCCGCCGCCTACAACAGACAAAGGTTTTCAGCAAAGACATACCCGCTACAAGCTGGAAGCGGGCGACACGTTCGACGTTTCGTTCGAACTGAACCCTGAGTTCAACCAGCTTTGTAGCGTGCAACCGGACGGGTTTATTACCCTGCGCGGCGTGGGCGATATTCAGGTGAAGGGCCAGACGGTGCCCGAGTTAACTGCGACCCTGCGCATCGCTTACGGCAAGATTCTCAATGATCCGTTGATCACCGTGATCCTGAAGGATTTCGAGAAGCCTTATTTCGTTGCGGATGGCCAGGTGGGACATCCCGGAAAGTACGACCTGCGTGGAGATACGACGCTGACCCAGGCGATCGCCATCGCGGGAGGGTTCCTCGACAGCTCGAAGCACTCCCAAGTCCTGCTATTCAGGAAGGCCTCCGAGGGGTGGTATTCGGCGGAAATCATCGACGTGAAGAAGATGGAGAGGCTGGGAAATTTGCACGAGGATCCGCAGTTGCAACCGGGGGATATGCTGTTCGTGCCGAAGAATAAATACTCGAAGATCAAGCCGTTTATACCGGGCTCCAGCATGGGAGCGTTCTTCCCGCTCTAGGACCTTGTAGGCCCCTGCAGGGAAGAAAGGAAAACAATATTATGACGAATCAAAACTCAGCATCGACGAACGGGCACGGACACAGCTCGCTTGCCTCACTCGCTCCTTCCACTAGCTTCTCCTCCCGAGATCTGATTGCCATCGGATTTCGTCATAAGCGCGCGATCGTTATCACGTTCTGCGCAATTCTGCTCGGGGCCGTATTGGCAGCCGTGCTGGAGCCGCATGACTATGACGCGTCCACGAAGTTCCTGATCGAACGGGCGAGGTTGGATCCTGTCGTGAGTCCGGGGCAAAGCAGCAACGGCGCACCGACGCCAACGGCGGTCTCGGAAGAAGAGATGAATTCCGAAGTGGAACTGGTCAAGAGCGACGACGTGCTGCGGCAGGTGGTTGTGACGACTGGGCTCTACAAGAAGAAGACCCTGATCGATCATCTGCATCTGGCGAAACTCCTTAGCCGTCTGGGAGTGAAAGACACTCAGGACGAGCGGATCGCAAATGCGGTAGTGCGCTTGCAAAAAGGTTTGAAGATCGATGCCATCCGCAAGAGCACGCTGATCGAGGTGACGTATTCGTCAACCGATCCGCAGCAGGCGTACCGCGTACTGCAGGCGCTGGACGAGGCTTATCTCCAGAAGAACCTGGCGGTCCATCACCCACCGGGGGAGTTCGAGTTCTTCGATCAGGAAGCGGAGAGCTATAAGAAAAACTTGGCCGATGCGGAGAATCAACTGAAGACCTTCTCCGAGCAGGAAGGCGGAGTTTCGCCGCAACTGGCCCGCGACATTACCCTGCAAAAATTAAGTGAGTTCTCGGCCAATCTGCAGCAGACTTACGCTGAGATTGCAACTACCGAGACACGGATGGAAACGCTCGAAAAGCAGGCGGGCATCACTCCGCAGCGTATGACCACGCAGTCGCACGTCAGCGATGACGCGCAGGTTCTGCAAGGTTTGAAATCAACCTTGATGAGCCTTGAACTCAAGCGCACAGAATTGCTCACCAAATACCAGCCCGACTATCCATTGGTGAAAGAGATGGATAAAGAGCTGGCGGAAACGCGCACCTCCATCGCGGCGGAAGAGAGCAAGCCATTACGCGAAGAAACTACCGACCGCAATCCGACGTATGCCTGGATTACCGACGAGCTGGCCAAGGATAAAGCGGATGAGGCCGGACTCAAGGCTCGCGCCACGGCCATGCAGGCGACTATCGCCAAGTATCAGACGACGTCGCATGATTTGGAGCAAAAAGGTATCCAGGAGCAGGACTTGTTGCGAAAAGTTAAAACCGAGGAAGAGAATTTCCTGCTTTATCAACACAAGCGGGAAGAAGCGCGGATGACGGACGCGTTGGACCGCACGCGCATTCTTAACGTAGCAATCGCAGAGCAGCCGGTAGTACCGGCTCTCCCGTCCAACTCGGGATGGCTGGTGATGCTGATTGGTTCCTTGCTGGCGGTTGTCCTCAGCGTGGGGCTAGCCTTCACTCTGGAATTTACGAATCCTTCCTTCCGCACCCCGACGGAAGTGTTTTCCGAGTTGAGCATTCCGGTTCTTGCCGCGGTACCCCATGATTTCATTGGGTTCCCGGGCAGGGGCGAGGAAAATGCAAACGGGCATAACGGAAACGGCGACGGGGTTCGGCATTCTGTCTTTGCCGGCCGCGACATTAGGGTTGACTAACTTAAGACTGAAAGCGGGTTAAAAAAACATGTTTCTGAATTTCTACGGTCTTAGGGAACAACCATTCGGGGTTACGCCTGATCCGCGATTCCTCTATCTGAGTCCGGCTCACCGGGAAGCGCTGGCTTCAATGTTTTACGGCATCGATGCCGGACGCGGGTTCCTGGCGCTGATCGCCAAGCCCGGCATGGGCAAGACGACGCTCCTATTTCAGCTGCTGCAGCATTTGCGGCCGCGGGCCCGCACCGCATTTGTGTTTCAAACCCAATGCACCTCGCGGGAGTTCATGCGGTTCCTGCTGCTGGAGTTGGGGTTGGATGTGAACGACGAGCAGGACCTGGTCAGCATGCACGAGCAGTTCAATCGTTGCCTGCTCCAGGAAGCGCAAGCGGGACGGCAGGTGATCATTGTCGTGGACGAAGCGCAGAACCTGGATGCATCAGTTCTGGAAACCCTGCGGTTGCTTTCCGACTTCGAAACGCCGGAAGCGAAACTGCTTCAGATTGTGTTGTCGGGGCAACCGGAACTGGCGGACAAGTTGGCGCGGCCCTCGCTGCGGCAATTGCGGCAGCGGGTGTCGCTTTTGAGCACCCTGACGCCGCTGCCTCCGCAGGAAGTCGTTTCGTATCTAAGTCACCGGTTACACGCCGCCGGGCGAGCCGAAGCTCCGCTCTTTACCGCTCCTGCGGTAAAGATGATCTCAGAGTTGAGCGAAGGGATTCCGCGCAACATCAATAATATTTGCTTCAACGCTTTGTCTCTGGGCTGTTCGCTGCGGGAGAAAACCATCGATGTGGAGGTTCTGAAGCAGGTGGCCGCGGACTTCGATCTGGCGGGTTTGCGGTCGGAGCCCGGCGTTTCGATGCTCGACCGGGACAACTTCAGTCGGGAGACGATTTCGCTGGCCAGTGCGGCCTCGGAAGCGCGCTCTCGGCTGGCGAAGAGTGGCCCCAGTCTGATCAAGAACGGACGCGGCGAACTCTCGAAGCCGGAAGATGCATTGGCTTACATCCAAGATTTTATTCAACGATTTAAGAAGGATCAGGATTTTGCGAATTAATCTGAATCTTCGCTCTAGCGGGACAAGTAGGAAAACAACCCTGGGAGGACTCTTTGAGCAGAAATTTTGAACTGTTATCGGAAGCGGGCAGAATGCACGAGGTTTTGGAATCAACTTTGGAGCAAGTGAAGGTTGCGCCTTCCTTCGTTGCCACCTCGACTGTGGAAGAAACATTTTCCGCCGCGCCTTCTCTGGAGATGAGTGGAGCCATTCGCGACGAGATTTCGAAGCTGGTGCAGAAGCTGTTTCTCGGGGCGCAGGGCCCCCGGCGAGTGGTTTTTGCCGGCACCGAGCCGGGGTCCGGTTCCAGTTGGACCTGTGCCCGCGTGGCCGAGGCGCTGGCTTCACAGGGGCGCGGATCGGTTTGCGTGGTCGACTGTAATCTGCGGACGCCGGGATTGCACCAGCAGTTCGCATCAGAAAATCATCATGGACTTTCCGATGCGCTGGCGGGATCCGGCTCCATTCGGGAATACGCACACCGTTGGTCGCGGAACCTCTGGCTGCTGAGCTGTGGCAGTTCGGCGGAAGCCGGAGTGGCAATGCTGGCTTCGGACCGGATGCGTTCCCGGCTGACCGAGATGCGCACGGCGTTCGATTACGTTTTGATCGACGCCCCGGCGCTAAGTACTTGCAATGATGCCATCCTTCTGGGCGGCCTCAGCGACGGGGTGGTGGTGGTGCTAAAGGCAAACACTTCGCGCCGCGAGACAGCTCGAAAAGCGGTGCAGGATCTTCACGCGGCGAATGTGCGAGTGCTCGGGGCAGTGCTGAATCAGCGTACATTTCCGATTCCGGAAGCCATCTACAAGAAGCTCTAAACGAAAGTCTGGCCCTCAGCCGAAGTGGCTGCAGGCGTGTAATCTCCCCTCATGCCGCCGCAGTCCGGCGGCCTGGAACCAGTCATTTTAGCGGTTTTACCGAACGACGCGGTTGTACCAGACATTTCCTCCCCCGCATTTTAGTTTCGCTGAAGAGGTTTCCTAATGAGAAGGTTTCGACGCCAAATGCTGGTGTATTCGTTTCAGCTGGTTGACGTCCTCTTGATCGTTCTCTCGTTTGGCGCAGCCACATTGCCGGTGCTGTTCAGGGAAGGACTGCCGTCATTCGCCGAGTTCCTGTCCATGAAGATCAAGCTGCAGAATTTTGTGGCGTTCATGGTACTGGTTTGGCTGTGGCGATTTGTCTTCTCGATGCTGGGACTGTACAAGTCCAAGCGGCGGGACAGCCGCAAAGCGGAGCTCCTGGATGTGGTCAAGGCGACTTCGCTGTGCGCCGCCATTCTGGTTTTCTTCGATGTGACCCTGCGTTTCCGGATGGTGAATGCGGAGTTCGTAGCAATTTTCTGGGTGAGTAGTACGTTGCTGGTGGGCGGAACCAGGATGGTGGTGCGTACCTGGCTGCGCAGCGTCCGCTCGCACGGCCATAACTATCGCAACATGCTGATCGTGGGCAGCAATGCCCGCGCCATTGAATTCGCCAAGAGCATACCGGGACGGCCGGAGTGGGGTTGCCAGGTGGCTGGTTTTGCCGACGACGAATGGGAGGGCGTGAAGGAATTGGAGGCGGCGGGCTTCCAGCGGGTGTGTGACTTCGAAAATCTACCGACATTCCTGCGGCGCAACGTGGTGGACGAAGTGATGATCGCTCTGCCGATTCGCTCGTTTCATGAGCACGCCAGCAAGATTGCGCAGATGTGCGAGCAGCAGGGAATCATCGTGCGGTTGCTCTCGGATCTGTTGAATTTAAAATCCAGCCAGCTGATGGCGAGCGATTTCGACGATGCGGCTTTCATCACGCATCATGCCGCCCCACCGCCAGGATGGCCGATCCTGGTGAAGCGGCTTCTTGACATCGTGCTCTCTACGGTAGCGCTCTTGTTCCTTGCTCCCGTCCTGGCGCTGACGGCGATTCTGATCAAGATTATGTCGCCTGGTCCGGTGCTTTTCGTGCAAAAGAGGGTGGGACTGAATAAGCGGGTGTTCAACATTTTCAAGTTCCGCACCATGGTGATTGACGCGGAGAAGAAGCTGGCGCAGCTGGAACATCGCAATGAAGTTTCCGGACCGGTGTTCAAGATAAAGAACGATCCGCGGGTAACCGCTTTGGGCAGGTTCCTTCGCAAAACCAGCATTGACGAACTCCCACAACTCTTCAACGTCCTGAAAGGGGATATGAGCCTGGTGGGTCCGCGGCCGCTGCAACTCCGCGACTATGAACTCTTCACCGAGGGTGGTCCGGATTGGCAACGCTGCCGTTTCAGCGTGCGTCCCGGCATTACCTGTTTGTGGCAGGTAAACGGAAGAAGTTCGCTTCCATTTGAGCAGTGGATGGAGTTGGATCAGCAGTATGTTCGCAAGTGGTCATTGTGGCTGGACATGCAGATTCTCGCGAAGACGATTCCCGCGGTGTTGAAAGGATCGGGCGCGGCGTGAAGTTTTCTTCCGGGGCAGTGTCAGGGGAATTGTTATCAGAGGAATCATCGTCAGGCGGATCAGTGGCAAGTAACGGCCTCGATACGAAATTGGGCCCAAAACTGGCGAAGGGCGAACAAGAAGGAAGAGGGAAGTCTTCTGATTCCGCTTCCCAACAAACCGGTTATTGGGAGAATTACCTGAGTGGCACGCAGGCGCTAGAGTTGCCGACGGACCATCCGCGACCGGCGACTCTTGCTTCAAGAATGGGCGTGGCATCGTGCGGCTTGGAAGAGGCTTTGAGCGCAGGTTTTCATCGGCTCGCCTGCGACGTTGGAGTTGAGGAAGCGGTTACAGGGGTGGCGTTGTTCGCGGTGCTGCTCTATCGTTATTCCGCTCAAGATCAGTTTGTGGTCGCTTTGGAGCGTAGCGACGCGCAAAGACTGCCGATTGTGGTTGACTTCTCCGGTCGGCCATCCTTTCGCCATCTCGTACGGCAGATCGAAACTGCCGTCAACCACGGTTCGAAGGCGGGGGCTATCCTTGCCGATGGGCCCGCGATTGCAGGGGTCAATTCCGATCCTAATTCCGATCCCAGCCGCCATTCCGTCTTCCAAGTGGCGGTCTCAGCCGGAACCGGTCAAGAATCGTCCCTCTCTTCTATTACTCCTCTCCTTCACTCCGAAGGGCCCGGGCTCGATCTTCGATTGGAGCTTTTCGGCGATTCCGAATCCAGCCTACGCCTTCACTACAACGAAGAACTATTTGAGGCTGTAACGGCGAAGCGCATGCTCGACCACATGCAGCAGTTGATTGCCGGGGTTGTGGCGGACGCCGACCGACCGTGTACGCAACTTCCCATGCTCACCGACATCGAACTGCGCGAACTCCTGGTCGAGCGCAACCAGACGGCGCGGGAGTTTTCTAAAAAATGCCTGCACGAGCTCATTGAAGGAATTGCGGCCAGGATGCCCGATGAGATCGCGGTGGTGTACGGCCAGGAGCAGTTGAGCTACCGGGAATTTAACGCTCGCGCCAATCAGATCGCACATTATTTGCGGAATCGGGGGGGTGGCCGAGACGGGCGCGTGGGAATCTGCCTGGGAAGATCGCTGGATTTTGCGGTCGCCATTCTGGGCGTGCTCAAGGCAGGAGGCACATGCGTGCCGCTGGACCCGAACTATCCGAACGAGCGGCTTAGCTTGATGTTGAACGATGTGGCTGCGCCGATCGTGCTGACTGAACTCGGTCTGTTGCAAGCACCGGTACCGTCTGGCACGCAAGTGCTCTACTTCTCGCAAGAGCGGCAGGCTGTAGCGCAAGAGTCGCGCGGCAATCCCAGCATTGGTTCGAGTGCGAGCGATATTGCGTACATCATTTATACCTCGGGCTCGACGGGCAGGCCGCGCGGGGTGTTGCTGCCGCATGCGGGACTAGCGAACTACATGCAAGCGGCGGCGGAGTGGTTTGAGCTTCGTCCCGGCGACCGCATGCTGCAGTTTTGCTCGATCAGTTTCGATGCGGCCCTGGAGGAGATGTTTGCGACGTGGGTGGCGGGAGCGACATTGGTTTTTCGCAACGACGATGTATCGCTCGATCCCGGCGAGTTCCTAGGCTGGGTTGGGAAGCAGCGTGTCAGCGTGATGGACCTTCCCACCGCTTATTGGCATGAGTGGGTGTACGCCATGCCGGGCTTGTCGCAAAAAGTTCCGCCCAGTGTGCGGCTGGTGATTGTCGGCGGAGAGAAAGCGTCTTCGGAGGCTTATTCCACATGGCACAAGCTGGTGGGGAGCCGGGTGCGCTGGGTCAATACCTACGGTCCAGCGGAAGCCAGCGTGGTGGCCACGGCTTACGAACCCACGGTGAAGCCCGGCGAAGCGCCGCCAGCGGTGCTACCGATCGGGCGTCCGGTGGCCAACGCGCGGGTATATCTGCTCGATCCGCATTTGAATCCTGTGCCGGTGGGGGTGCCAGGAGAGTTGCACATTGGGGGCGCAGGCGTGGCGCGGGGATATCTCAACCTGCCGCAGTTGACCGAAGAAAAATTCATCTCCGATCCCTTCAGCGATGTTGCTTCCGCGCGCCTTTATAAGACTGGCGATCTAGCCCGATATTTGCCCAACGGGGAGATTGAGTTCGTGGGGCGCCGCGATAATCAGGTAAAGATTCGCGGATTTCGCGTGGAACCGGGTGAGATCGAGTCCGCCCTGATACAGCACTCCGGTGTGCACGAAGCGGCCGTGATTCTGAGTGAGGATGAGCAGGGCAATAAGCGGCTGGTGGGTTATGTGGTCCGCAGCCAGCAGGACGGGGTTCGGGAAAGCGATTTGCGGGGGCATGTGCAGAAGCGGCTGCCCGAGTACATGGTGCCTGCGGAGTTTGTCTTTCTGAAAACCATGCCGTTGACGCCGAACGGCAAAATCAATCGCAAGGTGCTGGCTACGGCGAAGCGGGATTTGACAGTCGAGACGGCGCCGAGCGCAACGGTTGCCGATCCGCTGCAGGCGAAACTGATCAAGATTTGGGAAGAGTTGCTGGGACGGAAAGGCATCGGCATCGGGGATAACTTTTTCGATCTGGGCGGGCATTCGTTGCTGGCGGCCCGGCTGATGCATCGAGTCAAACAGATCACCGGGAAGACCCTGCCTCTGGCCTTGCTGCTGCAAGCGCCGACGGTCGAAAAATTAGCTGCACTGCTGCGGGATGGCTGGTCCGAACGCTGGCCCTCGCTGGTGGCGATTCACGCGGAGGGATTGAAGCCGCCGTTCTTCTGCGTGCATGGCGTAGGCGGAAACGTGGTTGGGTTTCAGGAACTCGCCCGGCACATGAAGCCCCACTATCCTTTCTATGGATTGCAATCGCAAGGACTGGACGGTAAGCAAGCGTGCCTCGCGAACATTGAGGAGATGGCGGCACGCTACCTGGATGAAATTCGCGAAGTCCAGCCGGGCGGGCCTTACCACCTGGGCGGATTTTCAATGGGCGGGTTGGTGGCGTACGAAATGGCGTTCCAGCTTCTCGAGCAGGGAGAAGACGTTGGATTGGTCGTGCTCTTTGATACGTACGCGACGAATCCGAAGCCGGTGAAGGAATCGATGATGGATCTGCTGCTGCACCCCACCTGGGCGCAAGTGAAGCAGTTGCCCGACGAAGTGCGCAAGAAGATTCGTCGAACGTATCTGGCGTGGCGCTTGCCTGAGGATTTGCGAAAGATCATGCGGAACAACGCTCAGGCGGCCCAGCGATACAGCTTGCGGCCTTATCGCGGCAAAGCCATTCTTCTGCGAGCAGGCGATACATGGCGCGTGGCGGAAGATCCCTACTCAAAATGGAGCGAGCTGATTGGCAACCTGGAGACCATCCGAATTCCGGGCTCGCATATGGAAATCTTACGGGAGCCGCATGTCAGCCGTCTGGCTGCACGATTGAAGAGCTGCATTGACGGAGCCGCATTTGGCCAAGCCGAACTCGTCATCAGCAAAGGTGGAACACTGCCGTTACTAGCTTCTACGAGCAAGGTAAGAATCTAAGATGGCAAGAATGAACCCAGACCGAAGCCAGGCAAGCTGCGCAAAAGCTACGCCTACGAGTTCCCCAAACGGCTCGTCTGGGGGTGAGTTTCCGCGCAATGGCAATGAAAACCCGGCTTCGAGCGGGCGCTTCTCCGTGCAAAGGATCGTGCGCCTGGCCAGCAAGGGCGGTTTAGCGATTCTCGATCAGGGGCTGATTTCCGGTTCGAATTTTATGATCAGCATCCTGCTGGCGCGTTGGCTGATGCCGGATCAATATGGTGCGTACGCTGTGGCGTTCGGCATCTATATCATGCTGTCGTTGGTGTATCAGTCGCTGGTGCTCGAGCCGATGGGAGTTTTTGGCGGCTCGGTTTTTCGCGGCAATCTCCGTGGATACCTGCGATCGCTGCTTTCGATTCACGTTACACTTTCGATCATTATTTGCTCGACTTTCGTTCTCGCCTGGACGATAGCGCATCGCTTTGGCGCGGCCCCGGCGATGACCAGCGCGCTGGCGGGTGTTGCGATCGCTTCGCCGTGCCTGATGCTGTTCACGCTTGCCCGCCGCACATTTTACGTCGAACTTTCGCCGGGGCCGGCCGCCGCTGGCGCGCTTATTTACTGCACCCTGGTGTTGGGCGGGTTGTTTGTCGTCTATAAACGCGCGCTGCTTTCCCCGTTTGCGGCATTCCTGCTGATTGGCTTTGGCGCCCTGGCAACTGGAGCGGTCCTGATGACCGTTCTGCGGGCAGGCCTGACGGGAACTGGACCAGCCCCTGCGGTGCGCGAAGCCTGGAGGAAGCATTGGCAATATGGTCGCTGGGCATTGGTAAGCTGCCTTGCCGGCTGGCTTCCTTCGTACATCTATTTTCCTTTGTTAAGCAGCTTCAAGGGCATGGCCGAGTCAGGCCAGTTGAAGGCGTTGGTAAACCTGACGATGCCGTTCGAGCAGGTAAAGGGCGCTTTGATCATGTTGCTTCTTCCCTACGCGGCCGGGGTGATGGAGAAGGGTGGAAAAGAAGGAGCGCGCATTCTGGGAAGCAGAATGACGTGGCTTTCGGGACTTGCCGCGATTCTTTATTGGGCCGTGATTATTCCGTTGCACAAGCCGATTTTTCATCTTCTTTACAAAGACCGGTACATGGAAGTTGCATATCTCTTGCCGCTGCTGGCGCTGGGGCAGATTTTCTGGAGCGCGACATTCGGCCCGCAGGTGGCATTGCGGGCAATGGAATCTCCGAAATTGGTTTTTGTTGGATTGGGAATTGCGACTTTCGCATCTCTGCTGGTGGGAATTCCAGCGACCTGGTTTTTCGGAGTGAAGGGCGCCATTTGGGGCAGCAACATGGCCGACATTTTGTCGTTTGTTGCGTTGATGGTCATTCTGCGGCGCAAGCTGGCAAGCCCCGATTCGGAAGCAGTCAAGCAGGCGAAGTGGCGGGTCCCCAAAGGCGAGTTGGCAAAGACTATGGCGTTGGAGATCCCGGAGGAAGTTAGGTAAGGCGCGGGAGTGCAAGGAAGAGGATTTCGTGGCCGGATGCGCGATACGACCGCATGAACGGTACGGCAAGAACAAAACGTTAAGGAGAGTATGAGTATAATGACCGAACAGACCGAACAGAACAATGGGGCAGGTGGAAACGCCAAGAATAACGGAAGCGCGAAGAAAAAAAAGCCGACTTCCGAGTATCGTCAGCTGAGGCGGAAGTTCGCGAAGACTCCTTTTCGAATCCCACTGACTTGGTGGCGCCACCGGGGACTGGTTCCTGCCGATGTTTTCATCGCTTCCTATCCCAAGTCCGGCGTGACGTGGACGCGCTTCGTTTTGTTCGAGATGATCTCCGGAATGCCCGCCGGGTTCAAGGCGACCAACCAGCTGATGAGTGGAATCGGATTGCACACCAATGGCATTCGCCTGTTGCCTGGCGGCGGACGCCTTATCGGCACGCACGAGCAGTACCGCAAGCAATACAAGCGGGCGATCTACCTGGTGCGGGATGCTCGCGACGTGGTGTTATCGGAATGGGCTTACCTGAGCGCCCTGGATTATTTCCGCGACAATCTGGATGAGTATATTTCGACATTCCTCCTGACCTGCGCCAGCGCATATGGCTACGGGCCATGGCAGCGCCATGTCAACTCCTTTCTCGATTCGCCGTTGGCCGGAACTGATAACCTGTTGCTGGTGCGTTTCGAGGACCTCCGCAAAGATCCAGTTCTGTGGTTCACAAGGATGGCAGAGTTTCTCGGCGTGAATGTGGAACAGGAAAAAATCCAACTGGCGGTGGAGAATAATTCGATACAGAAGATGCGGGAGAAAGAAGACAAGGAACCGGTGAGAGCTTCGATCAAAGGCCGTTTCGTTCGCGAGGGCAACGTCCGGGGCTGGATTTCGAAACTGACCCCGGCCCAAGTGCAGCTGATCGAAGAGCACGCGGGTAATGAGCTGTTGCGTCTGGGGTATCCGCTTTCGTCCGCGCTTGCCGCCGAGGAGGATGCGAAGCGCACGGGGATGCAGACGAAGGAGACGGCGCGCGTCTGAGGCATATGCCCTCCGTTATCTGCCGCCGAGACCGATTTCAGGCGTAAATGTAGGATAGTTTAAGTAATGCTTTACATAGACAATGGAAGATAAACATAACATTTGGGCGAACGGGACAGGTGCAATCTCCCGTCCGGCGTTAGGGCCGCAGCCTCGTGCGTTCGGTTCCTTCTTCGATTCACAGGGTAAAAAGCTTGCTGGCATCGGAATAATCCTGGGAACCGTTGCGCTCTGCACGGTGTTGTTCCTGACTGCCATACCTGAGGAGTGGGTCTGGGAAATACTGCGCGTAACCTCGGTGGGACTTGTCCTGTTCTCATTGTTTCTCTTACCGGCGTACCGTTCCAAGGCAGGCTTCGTCATATGGTGGTTGGTTTTGATCTCCGAATGCATTTTCTTCCGGGAGGGAGACGAGGCTTCTGTCAGTAAGACTTTTCATGGCGCTTTTCCCACGGCTGCATATGGGGAAGTGATTATGTGGGTCATGTGTCTGGTGGCTCTGCTGGTCTGCTCGACACGGGTCCGTGGTTACGTCTTCGAATTGTTCCACGGAAATTACAAATGGATGACGTACCTTACCCTGATTTCGATCGCTTCGTTTGTGTATGCTCCGCGTCCATTGCTGTCCGTGGTATGGGGTCTCAAGCTGGGATTGATCGCATTATTAATCGTGCTGTGCTCCACGCAAGTGCGCAACTTCGAGGACGTAGTTTCATTCCTGCGCTACAGCTTCTGGGCGTTCGTCATTATCATTCTTCAGCCCATCATCGTGGCTATGATGAGCGGCGCGATGTTCGACGAAGAAGGGCGCATGAGCACGATCGTCTCTCCGAACGCGCTTTCTCCGAATGCGGGAGCGGTGCTCTTGATGGCGCTCGCGCTATATTCGGTCCGCAAGGGCGAAGGCCTTCGCCGGTCCGCGATATGGGTCGGACTTATTGCCGCGCCGATTATGGTTCTTGCTGGAAGCAAGACGGGAATCATGGCCGCAATCATCTCAGGAGGTCTGTTCTATCTGGTCTGTAGAAAGTTCGGCTCCGCTTTCGGCTATATCGCGATGACGGGAATGCTGGTGGCGGTGCTTGCGCTGACTACGCCGCTGGGCGACTACTTCCATAGCTATCAGGAGAAAGAAAGCGCCGATTCATTCTCCGGACGAACGATTTTGTGGAGCGCCGTGGCCCCGGAAATCAAGGCCAGGCCAATCATCGGGCACGGCTATATGGCGTCGGAATTCCTGATGTTTCAGGTGAACGCGGTGGGCTGGGCCGCTCCGCAAATGCACAACGGGTTTCTGGAAAGTTTGTACAACAACGGTCTGCTGGGCTTCATTCCGATGATGGCAATCCTGATCGTGATTCCGGTCGACCTGTATCGAGTACTGCGCCGGGTGCCTTCCACGGAGTACATGTATCGAATTGCCGCGGGAACGCTGTCCTTGTACGTTTTTCTTCTGATCAACGGATTCTTTAATTCGAGTTTCGGCGGCAAGCCGACGGCCCCGTTCATGTTGCTTCTTTGCCTCTTGCTGGTCAGTCAGAAACTGCGGCAATTCGCTTCGCCTCCGCCGGCCCTCCCAGAAAACCTGCGACTTGAAAGCATCGATCCGCTCTATGCGCATTCTGTCCGTACATAACCAGTTCCGTCAGTATGCAGGCTCGGACATTGTTGCGGAAGCGGACGAAAAGATCTTTGCGGAGCACGCGGATGTGGCCAGTTACATCCGCCACAGTGGCGAGATTGAATCTGCGGGCAAGGCGCAGCAATTGCGGATCGCCATTGACACGATTTATTCCCGCCGAACGGTAGCCGAGATTACGGAAATCGTTGGACGCTTCCGTCCCGACATTGCTTACGTTCACAATGTTTTTCCGCTGATCTCGCCGTCGCTTTATCACGCACTGTACCGGTTGCGAGTTCCGTCCGTGCATGTGATTCATGATTTCCGACTATGGTGCCCGAATTCGCGCTTCTATGTAAATAACGAGCCGTGCCAGCGATGCTTGATGGGGAACTACTGGCCGGCCGTTCAGAAGCGATGCGTGCAGGGCAAAACCAGCTACAGCGCGCTGTATGCCGGATCGCTCTATCTCAACAGCAGATCGAGATTCAGGGAGAAAATCGGCGGCTTCATTTGCCTGACCGAATTCGCCAGGGACCTGCTGCTCAAATCCGGCATCGCGGACGATAAGATTTATGTCTGTCCCAACCACATCGACACCGCTGGCTACACGCCGCAATATGGCGGCGGAAAGTACGTGCTGTACCTCGGAGGGTTGTACCGCGACAAAGGAGTCATGACGATCGCGAAAGCCTTCGCGCAGCTTCCACATATTCCGCTGGTATTTGTTGGAGCTGGAGACGCGGAGACTGAATTGCGAGAGTTCATCAGCAACCATCGGCTCTCGAATATACAACTGGTTGGGTTTAAAAACGGTCCAGAGAAGCTGGAGTATCTGCGCAATAGTAATTTCACCATCGTCGCATCGCAGTGTTATGAGACCTTTGGGTTGGTGGTGTTAGAGGCATTCGCGAGCGGCAAGCCGGTGGTGGCATCGGCAATCGGTTCGCTTCCATACATCGTTCATCCCCATGAAACCGGGTTGCTGTTTAAGCCGCAAGATGCGGATGATCTGGCGGAAAAAGTTCGCTGGATGTATGAGCGTCCGGAACAGATCGAGAGCATGGGCCGCAGAGGCAGAGATCTGGTCGAGAGCAAATACGATGCGCGTTCTCGCTTCGCGTCGTTAGAAGCGATATTTACGTCGGTGATCGGCAAGTCTGGGTGGAAAGCTGCGACGCAGGCGTGAAAAAGGCTTGCGCTTCAGGGTATGTTTTTCCGATTCGCGGATCGGTGCATAGACCAATTTTAGGGGATCAATCGTGCTTTTGCAGCAAGTGAAAGCTCCAATTCAGCGGCAGATTCAATTGGCCGGAGTCACGATCAATCCGCTAACCATGAGCGAGTTGACGGAGTTGGTGGGGCAAAGCATCGAATGCGGAGACCGGCATATCTACGCGAATCACAATCTGCACAGCGTTTACCTTTTCCATCATGATGCCGCGATGCGGCAGTTCTACCGCCTCGCTCATTGCACGTACCTTGAAGGGATGGGGGTGCTTGGCTTGGCGCGCCTGTGTGGACATCGACTACCGCGGAAGGCCCGGGTTGCGAATCTCGACTGGATCGGCCCACTCATGCAACTGGCGCGTGATCGCCACTGGAGAGTATTTTTTTTGGGGGCTGAGCCTGGGGTTGGGAACAAGGCCGCAGCGATTCTCAGAACGCGCTATCCCGGCATACAAGTAGAAGCGGGCCACGGATTTTTTGACCGCGAATCGGAAGAGAACGATCAAGTGCTCGATCGCATTGGCGCTTACGCGCCAAACATTCTGGTAGTCGGACTTGGTATGCCCTTGCAAGAAAAGTGGATCGTGAAGAATTGGGGCCGCCTTGGGGGCAACGTAATATTCAACGCCGGCAATCTGGTCAGATTTGTAGCCGAAGTCGTGCCAACTCCGCCCCGTTGGACGGGCCAACTTGGAATAGAATGGCTGTACCGGCTTATCACAGAACCACGGAAAACCTGGCGCAGGTATTTGATTGAACCACTCGTATTACTGCATGGACTTGTGACGGGACGCTTGGTGAGAGGTCCTGCAAAAAGCGTAATTGAAAACTAAATGTAGTCGGTGGGCGGAAGAGTGCCATTGGCCTGTACGCTAGCTTGTGGCAAACTTTTGTAAAGCAATGAAATCTGCTTCCAGTAGGTAACCTCCCCGTGACCGCATTCGAAATCACTAACCGACGAATAGCGTCGGAGCCGCAACATTGGAAATGGGACAGGATACGATGAGCCTTCAAGAAAAAAAGACATCCCCGGACAATCGGCAGCAAGGAAACGTTCCGCCGATCTTCGTAGTGGGCGTGTGGCGTTCTGGCACTACGCTGTTATATACGCTTCTAAATCAGCATCCGGACATCCGCCTTTTTTATGAAGGCGATCTTCCGGTGCTGTGGCCCATGTACCATGTGCCCTGGAGCCGGAAAACCTGGGTCGAGAAGTGGGAATACTGGAATGCAGGAGTGAGCCGTCACGATCTCGATCCTGCGCGCCTCACCGACCCAGTTAATTCGCTGGCGGAGGCGTACGAGATGGCCGGCATGGAATATGCCCGTCAAAAAGGTGCGACGGTATGGGGATGCAAGTCGCCCTCATATTACAATCGGCTCGTGACGTTGGCACGCGAATTTCCTAAGGCGCGGTTTATCGTAATATGGCGGGACCCGGAAGAAATCTGCAGCAGCGCGATCCGGGCGGCCGCATCCGGTTTATGGTTTCGCAGGCCTGGAATGACTCACAAAGCTTTGCTAGCTTCTGAGACGCTGAGGCGGCAATGCAAACGGCTGCGGTCGATGGGAGTTTCGTTCCATCAGATCTACTACCGAGATCTGGTCAACGACACAGAGAAGACCATGCGAGGTATTTGCGAGTTTCTAAACGTGCCGTTTACTCCCGCGGTGACAGTATTGAACAAAGCAGACCGATCGGCAGTTTTCCCTGGCGCCCATCATAGCCTGGCGAAAAGCAATAAAATTGTCTCGCGGAAGGAACCTGTTGGGCCGCTGCCACCGGGGTTAGCCGATAAAATCCTGCGCTACAAGGCGCTCTGGAAGGCCAAAGTAGGCGACGAGTGGCTCTTGTGCCAGCGCTTCACGGAAGTGGGTGAAACCAAACCTGGAATCTGGGAGCGGACCACTGACCAGTTGTGGTACCTGGCTTTGCGCGTTTGGGACAGTGCGCCGCAAGTTTGTTTTTCCCTTTTGCCGACGTCAGTGTGGCACCTGTACCGGAAGATTAAGTACAAGGATCCGGAATGGGTGCATGCTCAGCTTACAAACAAACCCTCCACGCTTCGAAATGATTCTCGGGAGACGCAGCCTTGCTTGCATTCGCCCAAGGCTCCAACCGAGAAACGGCTGAGTAGTCCAGAGCTCCAAACGCACGCGAAAACGGAGTAGGGAATTGGCTTGAGAGCAACGCATGTGCAAACGCTTGCGTCAAAGTTTGTCAGATTGCGGATAGTTCTAAATGTCTCTTTGCGGGGGAGAGACTTAGTATGAACAATCGGACGGAAGAGCAGCAGGATTCCCCAACAGAGGAGCGCTGTACGAACGAAAAATACATAACGATCAGCGTGGACGATGGCCATCCCTTGGACCTGCGCACGGCCGAGTTGCTGGACAAGTACGGGCTCAAGGGAACGTTTTACATTCCCGGCTTAAATGATGAGCGCACGCTCATGACTCCTTCTCAGATGCGCGAGATCGACCGGCAGTTTGAGGTCGGCAGTCACTGTCTGAACCATGTGCGTCTCACCTGGATGCCGGTGGAACGGTCGTGGCGGGAGATATCCGATGGAAAGAAATTCTCAGAAGACGCCTTGGGGCATGAGGTCATCTCATTCTGTTATCCGGGCGGAAAATTCAACGAGCGCATTGAATCCCAGGTGAAGAAGGCAGGCTTTTTATCAGCTCGGACGTGCAGATATTTTCTGTATGACTTCCCCGAAGACCCATTTCGCTGGGGGGTCAGTGTGTATGCCAACACTTACCCATCGTATGTTCAAGTTCGGCACGCTTTGATGGAGCGCAACTTTCAGGGTTGCTACAACTATCTGACAACATTTCGAGCGCAAACCCGATGGGGAGCGCAGTTTCAATACGCGCTGGAAAAAGTGTCGTCCAAAGGCGGGGTGGCACACCTTTACCTTCATAGCTGGGAAATTGATGAGAACCGAGAATGGGATGAGCTTGAGCGAGTATTTAAAGCCATTCGGCAATACTCATTGACGCCAGTCACCAACGGATATCTGTCTAGGCTGTGGCACGAAAAGCAGGCACTGCTCAGTGTCCCGATTCCAGCATGATAGGCTTTACGCTGATCGGTATGCGTTGTCCGCGGGAAATTGCCGTTGTGGCTCCATCCAAAGTTTTGTAATCGCTGTATTGGTCGGCGGGAGTGTAGGCGGCATCCCCCGGCACGTTCCACACAAAAATCGCCGAATGCCCGTTCGCCTCAACAAAAGGGCAGGTGACGACGGCGCCGGCGGCCGAGCACTCGCCCGTGAAATGGCCGCCGACCAGCCAGTCCATCATCGTGTGATAGGTGTTGCTGAACTGCGTATTATGGCCGATGGTAGTATTAAAGTAATACCAGCTCAGTTGCCGGGCTCCGTATGAGAAATGTAGCAAGTGCCAACGAACGATCTGACCCGCGCAATCGTCAGCATCGTAACGGGTCGCACAACTGAATGTGGCGGCATCGAAGTTACTTTCAGAATTCAGCCAGGGAACGTCCCTCCAGCCGCTGGTGTTGTTCTTGAGATTAATCATCTCTTTAACGGTGTCGAAGCGAAACTCCGGAAGCTTGTTTTGCAGATAAAGATGAAAAGAGAATATGTCGGAGAGCCGGCCCCGGGAATTTTCCTCATTCAACCAGTTCTTCATCCAGTCCGTGTCGCCACGGTTCGCGGGTGGACTAAGCACGATAGCTCCTGGGATATGATTGCGGATAATAGGAATGGCGGGCGCCATTAGGCTATAGAGTTGTTCCACGGTACCGTTCCAGAAACTCGGGGCATTCGCTTCGTTCCACATCTCCCAGTACTTGATATAGTCTTTGACGCAATGATGAGCTTGTGAACAGTGATCAACGAGGGCCGTGACAAATAGGTTGAAGGATGGGCTGCCGTTTTTACTGAGATCACTGGGGGGATAAGTCGATCCCCATCCGACTTCGCATTTTGCTCTCGTATCCCAGCAGGGTGTGTAACCGAAGGTATACATTGCGCTACGCGGCTGGTGAGCGGCGATAGCGTCGAGATACTTATCCAATGTCCCCCAATCGTAAACTCCCGCGCCTGGATTTAGCAGGTGCCATTGGACCTGAGAGTCCCACAGCCGGATCATCCCAGGTTGCGCAATGGTCATGGGCCAAGAGGCATTCGGGCAGTTGGTGAGTTTGCCCGTGCCGCACTGAAACCCGAAACTTGAAGCTGTCAAGACGGTGCCACCATTTGCGCCCGAACGCGCCGATTGGCCTGCGGCAGTTTGTTTCAAAGAACGCGCGACGCCGTCGGGGGCGGTCTGCGCCTCAAAAACCCCAGCAAGTACGGTAAGAATAACCAAAAATAAAATCCACTTGGTGGAAAGTTGCATGTACATATCTCCCGATCTAGTGTAGTCTCGCAAACACGTTGTCCCCCGGCAAGTTTTCAGAAACGCCCCCAAAAGATCAACGGAAACGCTAATCCCAGAACTTATAACGTCTAAGGAGAAGACCATGCATTCAGCAAAGACGAACCGTGGCGCCATCTGCCACTCGAGTAATTCCGCCCCCAAGCCCGTCCAGTCCACGAGATTGGCCGCCGCCATCCTGCGGGGCGCTGTGGCTTTGGCTGTCCTTTCAGCGATGCTGATTTCCGCTCGTCCGGCACAGGCGCAGACCGAACAAGTGCTTTATAACTTTACGGGTACGCCAGACGGTCAAGGCCCAACTTCTCGTTTGACTTTCAACGGCGCCAACCTCTACGGCACAACGTTCAGCGGCGGCGCCTATGGGAATGGCAGCGTGTTTGAGCTTGCTCCGAACGGCAGCGGAGGCTGGACTGAGTCGATTCTTTACAGCTTTTGCCCGGCTTCTCCGAGTTGCACCGACGGCGCCAATCCTCAACTCTCTTACGTGACGTTCGACACCGCAGGGAATATCTACGGAACAACCACGAACGGCGGCGCGTCGGGAAACGGCGTTGTGTTCAAGCTAACGCCCTCCGGTCAGACCTGGACGGAATCGGTAGCGTACAGCTTCTCCGGCGAGCCTGACGCCGCCAATCCAATCAACGGCCTGATCTTCGATAGCACCGGCAACCTGTACGGTGTGGCCTTTAGCGGCGGAACTGGGAACAATGGAGCCGTTTTCGAGCTTAGCCCGGCAGGTGCGAACTGGACGGAGAAGGTGATCGCAAACCTGAGCACCACCGATGCAGGTCTGACCATGACGAGTTCCGGTTACATTGTAGGAGCGACGACTTCGACCGTTTTCGCGCTCATCCCGAATGGCAGCGGCGGCTGGAATTCAGATGCGATCTTCACCTTCAACCCTGCGGATGCCGCGACGGAGGGTTCCGAGCCGAACGGTACTCCGTGGGTGGATAGCGCCCAAAACGTTTACGGTACTACTACTGCAGGTGGCAAAAACAAAGGCGGAGTCGTTTTCAAACTGACGCCGGTTAAGGGAGTCTACAAGGAAAGTCTCTTGTTCAGTTTCGGTGATACTGGCGCTGCACCGATCGCCGGAGTTGTGCTCGATTCTTCAGGTAATATCTACGGCACGACTTCGGCAGGCGGAAAAAACGGTGCCGGAATCGTTTATGAGCTGAAGGCGCCGGAGGGCGGCAAGGGTTACATAGAACGGACGATTCAAACCTTTGTCGGCGAAAATGGCGCGGTACCTTACGGCGCTTTGATCCTCGACAGCAATGACTATCTCTATGGTTCGACGTATGGCGGCGGAGCGGATGGAAACGGCGCAGTTTTCATTGCAAATCCACATGCGTCCGTGACCAAGACCACTTGCACCTCTTCGCAGAATCCTTCCACGCAGGGTCAGCCCGTGACCTTCACTGCAACCGTCACGCCTGCACCACCCAATGGAGAGCCGATTGTGTTTGAGCCGGTAGGTCAGTCGAACATGGTGAACGGCGTCGCCACCTGGACCGTTTCGGATCTTCCAGTGGGAAAGACGACGATCACGGCTGTTTACAGTGGTGATCTGAACTTCGTCGGCAGCCATTCTGTGAGCTTTGCGCAGGTCGTGGACAAATAGGTCATCATTTGCGGGAAGCTCCCGCATTGCGCTTTGCGCGAAATACTCAATGAAGGCAGGGCTCTCGGAAGACAAGAGTCATCTCTGAAATAAGTCTCTGATAGCCGGAGTAATCTCAGGAGCTTGGCGCGAGCCAAGCTCCTTTATTATTGGTGGGAGAAGCTTTTCGCGGTAAATCAGGGCGAGCTATTGTTCCAGCAAAATCGGTTCGACGCTGATCGGGATGGATTGTCCGCTGGCAACCGTTGTCGTTGCTCCAGTGAGGTCCTCAAAGTCCACGTATCCGCTGGGCACAGTGTAGGTTGTTCCGGCTTCGGCGGGAGTCCAAACCCACAATGCGGATGTTCCGCTCTTTTCAGTAAAAGGACAAGTCCAGGTGGAAGCTTCGCCCGCGCCTGTAAAACTGCATACGGCGGTGAATTTCCCACCCTCCATATATTGCATCATGTTGTAGTAAGCAGTCTCGTACTGCGGATTTCCGCCAATCGTTTCGTTCCATTTGTACCAATCAACGCTTGAGCCGCCATTCGATGCATGGAGGAGTTGCCAGCGTACGATTTGGCCGGTGCAGTCATCCGCCGAATAGGTTGTTGGGCATGCAAAATTAATCTGACTGCTGCCGCCAAAGTTGGTCTCGGTGTTTGCCCACGGTGTGGTGGACCATCCACTGACGGGCCCTGCGGAACAGTTCTGCACGGTGCCACCGTCCTGAATATTCACGAAAACGGCGCTGTAGGTACTGAATTGCTGTTCGGGGATATTTGTGGTTGCGTCGGTGTTTAGGAGGTAGACGTGCCAATCTGCCCAATCGGAGAAGCGACCATTGGTATTTTCAAGATTCAACCAGCTTTGAAAGTCGCATTGCCAACCCAGGCCAGTGTTGCTGGCTGCCCCCACGGCGGCGGGGGTGGAAGAAGGGCTCATGACAATCGCGTTGGGCACATTCGTCTTAATGATCTGAGCGGCGGGCGCCAGCATTTGGTAGAGCTGATTCATGTTGCCGACCCAGTGAAAATTCAAATCCCATTCGTTCCACATCTCGTAATACTTAATGATGTCCGAGACGCACTTTCCGGCCGCGCTGCAATGCTGGACAAAATTCGTTACAAAAGAGTTGAAGGACGGGCTGCCGCTGGCGGTTAGATCGGACGGCACTCCGTTGCTGCCGGTGGGAGCGGTTGGAGCGATGCCGCAGGTTGATCCGGGCGAGTTGGTATCCCAGCATGGAGTCCAGGTGAACACTTGAATCACGTCCACAGGTTCATGTTGCGCAATCACATCGAGCCAAGCGTCCAAGCTACTCCAGTCGTACACCCCACTCTGCGGGTTCAAGATCGACCAATATGTTCCCGCGTCGTGAAGGCGAAGCATGCCCGGCTGCGCCTGAGTCGCCGGCCATTTGATGGGGGTGCCTCCTGAACCTTCACAGTCGGCTGGATCTCCAATTCCGCATTGCATTCCAAAACTGGAGGCGGCAGTCGGGGAACTGGAGGGCGCGGGTGGAGGCACCGTTGGCGGCACGGTGGGGCCTGTTGGCGATCCACTTCCCCCGCCGCATGCTGCGAGGAGGCAAAGAAAAAGCAAAATCAAGACAAGTTGAAGGGTGGTCGTGGTTCCGCAATACGGGGTGATTGAACGGTGGGACACGGGAGACCTCTTCTAGACAGATTTGCGGAATTTAAAGGATTCTAACACGCTAGTTTGCAGATAGTTGCGGCATTGGATGAGCTTTATGGTACGCAATTCAACGAAAGTACTGCGTCCATCTGTTTTTCGAAAAATACTGGAGCTGGTTTGAAGGATTGGGATCTCCTCGTCCTCTTGTGCCGCGTAGCAGACTGGGAATCGAGGTTTAGTTCCTGAGATTCGTCCGGGCGTTGCGTCATGGAAGGCACGGCTACCGTAGAAAGCGTGACGTCGCAAGGAGCAAATTCGGCATTCAATGAATGCCATCTGTAAACTAACTGCGCGAAGTTTGCGCCGGTTCGAATCGGCTGCTATACTTTCGGGGCACCCTCCCGCTTTCAGATTTACCAATTACAGTCATATGCGCAGGTAGAGCATTAATGTCGGTACGTCCGTTCGTCGAACAAGACATCCCGGAAGCGGCAGATCTGTATTGGAGGTATCTGCGTAAAGGCGAGGGCTCCGCTCCGCCTTCGGTTCTATCAACGTTTCAGGAGCTTTTCTTCGACAATCCGCTGGTGAAAGGCGATTCTTCGTCGCTTGTTTTTGAAGGGAAGAACGGCAAAGTTCTCGGATTCCTGGGGGTCGTGCCCCGAAAGATGTGCCTGGATGGAGAACCGGTCCGTGTGGGTTTTGGCGGAAATCTGGTGGTTCATCCCGAGGCGCGCACCAGTTTCGCAGCGGCCCGGATTATATCGGCATTTACCGCGGGTAAGTTCGATCTCTATCAATCCGATTCGTCGAACGACATGGGAAGAAGATTGCTGGATCGGATGGGATTCCGCACGATTCCAGCGCTCAACATTCATTGGACTCGCCCGCTGCAGCCGGCGAGGTACGCCGCTTACTATGCCGCGCGCGCTGCAGGATCGAGAGCGGATATGGTGAGCCTTCTCGCCAAGCCCCTGTGCAGCTTGTTCGACATGGTGAGTGCAAAGCTTCCGGTGAGTCCATTCCGTCTGAACAAGTCTCCGCTGCACGGTGCGGAGCTCGACCTTGAGACCCACCTCCAGTGCCTCGCTGAATTTCGCAGAGGTTATTCGCTGTGGGCAGAATATGACGCCGATTCCCTGAAATGGCTTTTGAACTTTATGAAGCGAAAACCGCAACGTGGAACTCTCCGCCGGATTGTCGTTCGTGACGACGGCGGGAACATCGTTGGCTGGTACATCTATTATGTGAAACCGGGAGCCGTCGGCGAAGTAGTGCAGATTGGCGGCGATCCAAAACTTACGAAGGACCTTCTCGATCACCTTTTCTATGACGCCCGGGAGCAGGGAGTAATCGCCCTTCATGGCGTAGTGGATCTCCGCCGTGTTCCCGAGTTCTCGGAGAAAAACTGCGTGTTTACCTGTCGCGGCGGTTGGGCGTGCTCGCGATCGCAGAAGCCGGAAGTGCTCGATGCTTTGGAGCGCGGCGACGCTTTCCTGTCGCGCCTGGATGGCGAGTGGTGCCTGCTCCCTGGAGATTGATCTGGAGCCCACGAACTCCAAAAGCTGATCCGGTTCGCTGTCATCCGTGTGTGGGGTAGAGCGGTGGAAGGAGTCGAAGGAAATGCCTGTACGTCCTTTTGTTGAAACAGATATTCCGCAAGCAACGGATCTCTACTGGCATCACATGCGCCGGAAGAAAACCCCGGTTCCTCCGGCGATGGAAGCTTGTTTCAAAGAACTCTATTTCACCAATCCGTGGGCTGACCGCTCCTTCCCCTCCTTGGTTTATGTAGACAGGAACGGCAAGGTCGTGGGCTTCGTCGGCGCTTTCGTGCGGAACATGTCATTTTGCGGCAAGCCCATCAGTGTTTCGTTAGGGGGCAACCTGATCGTTCATCCGGAAGCCCGCTCTGGGCTTGCTGCCGCTCGACTGGTGGGAGCATTTTTGTCAGGGAAGCAAGACCTTCAACTCACGGATTCGGCTAATGATCGGGCTAGAAACGTTGAGGAGCGGATGGGTTGCTACACGATACCGGCGTTGAACATCCATTGGGCACGGCCGCTTCGATTGGGACAGTATGCTGCTTACAATTTGTCGCGCCTCGCCGGACGGGCGATTTCGCCGTGGTTGATGCTTGGCGCCAAGCCTTTGTCTAGCTTCGCAGATGCGATGGCCGCAAAATTCTCGGCGAACCCCTTCCGTCCGGTGAAATCCCGTCTGCAGGGTGCGGAGCTTGAGGTGGAGACACTGCTTCAGTGCATGATCGAATTTCGAAAAGGTTACTCTTTGTGGCCAGAGTATGACGCGGCTTCGCTCGGATGGCTACTTAGCTTTTTGGAGCGTCGATGCGCCCATGGCGAACTGCGCAAAGTTCTGGTTCGCGACGAGGATCAGAAAGCCATCGGCTGGTACATCTATTATGTGGTGCGAGGCGGAGTTGGCGAGGTGGTTCAGCTGGGAGGAGACCAGAAATTTACCAAGGAAATTCTGGAGCATCTGTTTCAGGACGCATTGGAGCAAGGTGTGATCGCGGTTCATGGAGCGGTCGACCTGCGGCACATGGCTGATTTCTCAGACAAAGGGTGCTTGTTCACGTGCCGCGGGGGATGGACGCTTGCCAAGAGCAAGAATGAGCAGATCCTTACCGTCCTGCGCCGCGGCGACGCGCTCTTTAGTCGTCTGGACGGCGAGTGGTCCCTCGATCCCGGCATTCTATCTTAGAGTCCGCCAGGGATGCGAAAGCAAGTCGCAGAACAGACGCCGCATCGCGATGAGTCGGCGGGAATGATAGTTGTCTGAGTGCCCTCGCTCCGCCGGACTCTTCTCTTCCGGACGCTTCAGAGTGAGGCGGTAGCATAACTACTTAGATCTTGAACTGCCGGGCGGCATGCTGGGTTTCTCGGTAGTTCCAAAGTATGTCTGATTGAATTCCGCCGTGACCGGGCGTTGCACCGCCTGAATGGCTTCTTCGCGACGCTGGCTTTGCAACGCTTTGCGAATTTGAGCTTTCGCCTCGTCCAGCGTTTCGATTTTTTTGGCATCACATTTATAGATATAGTGGCCGCTGGAATCGCTGAGGATTTGAGAAACCTCGCCAGGTTTCAGATCGAATGCGGCGGCGTGAGAGGCCGGCAGGTTGATAGAGCGGAGCTGACCCAAGCTTGGATTCGGCGGAACGTCGGTGAGTCCCGCCGCGGCGTAAGCGTCCTTCTGCAATTTGAGAAAGTCTTCGCCAGCGGCGGCTCTGACGCGTATTTGTTGTGCCTCTAAATTCATCGCGTTTTCGGTTTGTTTCCGCCGAGCGCTCAACTCATCTGGAGTGGCTTTTTCTTTCACGAAAGGGTTCTTCCGCTCTTGCCGTGGTATGAAGATTCGTTCAAGGGTCGCTTGCTGGAAAAGATCGGCGTGATCGCGATAGTAGTTAAAGATATCTTTTTCAGGTATCTTCGCCGCTTCCTCATCGAATTCACGAATAAGTTCTTGGGAAAGAATCTGCATTCGCGCGAACGCGAGACGATCCTCAAAACGCGGTGTCTTTTCCACCCCCCGGGCTTCAGCCTCGCGCGCCATGGCGAGCAAGTCGGGATAAGAGTTGGCAACCTCCTTCTGCATGGAGGGCTTCATGTGGGTCAGGATCGCATCGGTTAATCTCTCGAATTGAGCGCGGGTGATTCTTGTTTGGCAGGAAGGATCGGCCGCGCTGGCGGTCGAGGGCGCCATCTGAGCGCAGACTCCCTTGATGGTGATGACCGTTGCATCGGGCTCAACCGCAGCGGCGGAGGGGGAAAGAGCTTTGGGCTCGTCGTTCTCGCGTGCGATGGGCGGACGATACTCCGGCGGCACATTCGATTGCGGAGGCTCTTGCTGCCCCCAGGCTGAAGTTGCGAGCAGCAGGCAGAGCAGCGGCAAAGAGCGCATGCCGGAGATTCCTCCAAGAAATAATCAGGGATTTTGCTTTCAAATCGTAGCACACGGCGGCGTCAGCGACTGTGTCCGCTTGGGGATGCAAGATCTTGCATCTTGACAAGGATACAAATGAGTTCCAAAATCAACAAACCTAAGCCCACCCCCAGGTAAGCCGCAGAAGAGGACCCATGAATCGTCACTCCATTAAAGGATTCTCCAGGGTAGCAGCGTTTGTGGCGCTGGCCTTTGCTTGTCTGGTCCCCGCCGGTGCGCAGACATTTTCCGGCGTTCTGACTCAGCACAACGATAACGGGCGAACCGGCCAGAACCTCAACGAGACGATTCTCACGACTTCGAATGTGAACTCCACCACGTTCGGCAGAATTTTTTCCTATTCGGTGGATGGTCAAATCTACGCTCAGCCGCTCTACGTTCCGAATGTCACCATCCCAAATTTGGGTATCCACAATGTGATTTACGTGGAGACGCAGAACGATAGTTTGTATGCGTTCGATGCGGACGGTTTAAGTCCCACGGCTCTTTTCCAGGTCAGTTTCGTTAACCCGGCCGCTGGGATCACGCCCGTTTCTTGCAAGACTGATGGCAATACCGATATTAGTTGCGGTGTGTATCCGATTTATGGGATCAATTCCACTCCGGTGATTGATTCAACCACCAACACCATCTATCTGGTAACGCGTACCGATAATAACGGCAAGTACTATCAGACTCTACACGCCATCGACATCACCAGCGGGGTGGAGAAGTTTGGCGGCCCGGTGAATATTTCAGGCTCGGTGCCGGGAACCGGCGCAGAGAGTGTGAAGGGCGTGGTTGCCTTCGATTCGTTAAAAGATGTGCAGCGCGCTGGATTGCTGCTGCTAAACGGTACGGTTTACATTGGATGGGCAGGCGCTTACCACGGATGGATCATGGGTTATAACGCTGCCAACTTGCCGCAGCAGACGGCGATTTTCAACACGACTCCGAACGAGAAACTCGGTGGAGTGTGGGGGGCGGGAAACGGACTGGTGGCGGATTCCTCGGGAGACATCTATGCGGCCGTGGGCGACGCGATTTTTGACGCAAACACGGGTGGAAGCGATTATGGCGATAGTTTGATCAAGCTGAGTCCGGAATTGAAGGTAATCGATTATTTCACCCCAAACGACGAAACCTGCCGCGAATCGAACGATCTGGATCTGGGATCGGCTGGACCGATTCTTCTTCCCACTCAGCCGGGGAATGTTCCGAATGAATTGCTGATCGCCGGTAAGGGCGGCGCGCCTTGCGACACCGATCCAGTGGCAGCACGTATGTATCTGCTGAATCAGAACGATCTGGGAGAGTACAACGCGACAGTGGATCAGGATGTGGAAGAAGTGGTGGGTGCGCCTGGAGGTTACTGGAGCAGTTCGGCGTATTGGCAGGGAGCGAGTGGTTCGTATATTTATTCCGCGGGCGTGGGTGCAAAGCCGGGTCAGGGCGATGCGCTGAAAATGTTTACGGTTACGAACGGCCTGCTTTCCACTACGCCGACTTCCGAGAGCACGCTGCTTTATCCTGCAGGGGCGACACCTTCTGTGTCCGCAAATGGCACGTCCAACGGGATCGTATGGACCGCGGAGCGGCCGGAAGCGATAGGAGTTCAGCCCGGCGTGGGAGCAGCGGTTCTCTATGCCTACGATGCAACCAATCTTGCCACGCCGATCTACAGCAGCATCGAGGCGCTTTCGTACACCGTGCCTCGGGATCGCGGCGGCTGCGCCAATAAATTCGCCGTTCCTACTATTGCCAACGGTAAGGTTTATGTGGGAACGCAGAACGAATTGGACGTGTTCGGCTTACTTGGTACCCAGAGTGGTCCCAATGTCTACCTGGGGAACCCTTGCTGGGCTTTCCCGGCTTCAGTCATTGGGACGACTGTTAAAGAACCAATCGCGCTGGCCAATACTGGTAAAGCGCCGTTAACCATTAGCAATGTCGCGATCACGAGTACGTACTACGCATCCGATTTTGCCCAGACCAACAACTGTCCCGCTTCCCTGAAGCCAGGTGCGAAGTGCGTGATAGAAGTAACATTCACCGCGTCGGTTGCATTGCCCGAGTGGGCGTATGTGATGATTACTGACAACGCCGTGGGTAGTCCGCACAATATCTACTTAAACGGAGTTGGAACAGAGTAGCGTTTTGTCCGAGGGGCTGAGTCCGACTCGGCCCCTCTTTAGTAAAAGCTGGCTGGATAAAGGCTGATTTGAGCAGTTTCGTTCCGTAAGTGCAGCGGTTTGCACAACTGCGGCCCCCCAAACGCAGGTAAAACCTTGATAACAAATGACAACGAGCAATTAATCGTGGTCTCGAGATTGCTGGTCTAACTGGTAACTTCCCCGAAAACCAGTTGACCTAAGGAAACGAAAAATTATGCGCGCAAAGAATTGGGCTCTGTTTTTCTTGCTATTCGCGGGTACAGCATTCGCAAAGTCGCAGTGTACGGGCGATTGCCAGGCGGGTACCATTGCCGGACCCTACACCTCCCCGCAAGTAGCGGAGTTCACCACGACGCGCCCCTTTCCCATTTGCGATTCAGCTTCCTGCACCAGCGGATCTTGGAACGGCGATCAGATCGAAGGCATCGACGCGATGCAGAATATCGGCACGAAATATCAGTTCTACGATGACTCGGACCCAGACATCGATGACAACATTGCGGTAGGTCCGACGGTGAGCGGCCAAAATGCGCAAGTTCTGGAGTGGCTTAACTCCGCCTACATTCAGGCTTTTGACAAGGTGACGGGTGAACCGATCTTTACCTCCTCTGGCGGAACCGTTGCCGTGCCCGCCAATGTGGCGGCGTTGTGGTCGACCACGGCCCAGCCTGAATGCCATCAGGAAGAAGCCGGGAACGTGCAGGTGATTTTCGATCGTCTGGATGGCGCGTTCGTGATTAATCGAAGAGTCGTCTATACAAACGGCGCCGGTATTCACGAAGCTGCCTGGTGTATCGCAGCCAGCTCAAGCAGCGACCTGTCGAATCCGAATACGCAGTGGTATGCCTACGAGTACAGAATGGGCAGCGCAATTCCGTGCGTCCCAAGTTCTGACAATTGCACGACGGGCAGCTACTATTACTACTTTCCCGACTGGCCCAGAATCGGAACCTGGTCAAACGGCTTCTACATCACCTTTGATTTACAGGATCCCACTGCCGGATACATCGAGGCGGGATTCGAAGCATGTCAATTAGACCGCGTCGACATCGTGCAGGGAAATCCAACCAAGCCCATGAGTTGCTATGCCTATACGGTTCCGCAAGCGGACCGGCCAACTCTTATACACTCGGCGGACGTGGCGGATATTGACAGTGCGACTGGCCCGGCGAACGGCGAGCCTGAATACTTTTTGGCTATGGTGAACCCCAGCAACGCACAGCAAGGTCTCGCGGGATTGCACATCTGCGACAGTCAGACCACGCCGTGCTCATCAAGCCAGCTCGCGCTCTTCACTTGGGGTTCCAGTGGACTTGCCGGACCCACCCCCCTTACGGTGAGCCCCTATGTTCCGGGTTGCTATAACACATCGAAGGCAGGTCAGGAATCCAACACGTATTGTGTGCCTGAACCCAGCACTAATTCGTCTGACATCGGGTCATATGGCAAACCGAATTGTGGAGACTACAGCACCCCCTGCCTGGATTCCTTGGGTGACAGGCTGGCGAACCGACTGACCTACAACAATTTGTCTGCTGGTGCCGGCGGTCCGAACGGTGAGTATCTGACTGCTTCGCATGTGGTTATGGAAAGCACGACCAACCAGCGCAGCGGGATCCGATATTACCTTCTTAAGGTCTCCAGCGGGAAGGTTTCGGTAGTGGTAGATAGCGGTGCATCTTCGGGTCCTCCGGACTTGCAAGATCCGAATAGCTCACTGTTTTACTTTATGCCGAGTGCCGCACTCGACCAGAATGGCAACCTGGGCATCACCTACACCACCTCCGGAAATTGTTCCGGTTGTCATCCGGCGATTAATTTCGACGTGTTGCCTTGGGGAGCCTCCAGCTTCGACGCATCCACCCTGATTGTGCAAGGACAAGCAGATCAGGAGAACACGCAACGCTGGGGTGAGTACGCCGCCACAGTCGTTGACTCGACGGATGATCTGACGTTCTACGGGGTTGGCCAGTACTTCGACATCAACCAAAACGGCTTTTCGGGTTGCTCTACTCCGGCGAACGACTGCGCTACTTGGCAGACACGTATCTTCCGGGGGCAATACGGCGGGGGCAATCCGGCTGAGTTCTAGAATGGTGGTCCGCTGGTAGACAGCTTTGGAACGGCCAAGCCGTATTTTTTGGTCCAGGTGGAACCCCAAGCGCCAGCTTCCAACGCAGGGCGTTCTTGGAAATCTCCGTTCGGCCACAAGAAAAGGCCCAACTCGGTTGTGCTGGGCCTTTGAATGAAGCTGCTGCTGGCGGTGACTCTACTTCGTTGCGAACATGATGGGAATAAGCCCGATTGTGGTCGGTTCTCCCGCAGAAATCGACGTCGTCGCACCGCCGTAGGTACCATTGAATGATTTGTAGTTCTTGTACTCATTCGCTGGCGTGTAGTGGGTGTTGCCTCCGGTATTCCAAACGACGAGCCCGGAGGCGCCGTCCGCTTCCGTGAGCGGGCAAGTGTACACAGTGCCACTGTAGGTGCAAGATGCGGTGAAAGTCGCACCGGTCAGCCATTGCATCATGGTGTAGTAATAGGTGTCGTATCCTCCGCTGGAGATGCTTGGGAAGTCGTACCAACCCACGTGATATGCTCCGCCAGCGCCGCCCTGATAGGCATACTGTAGAACGTGCCATCGCACGAGCTGCCCGCGACAATCTTCGACCGTGAACTGAGTCGAGCAGGTGTCTTCGCCAATCTGAAAGTTCGTTTCCGTATTCCACCAGGGAGTCGTGGTCCAACCGGCATTATTCTTAGCATCCAGCATGTTCTTGATCATGTTGATTCGTTGTTCCGGCTCGAAGGTGCTGAGGTAGGAGTGAAAGCCATAGTAGTCGGAGAGCCTGCCGTTCGTATTCTCCAGATTCAGCCAGCTCGTCATCCAGGTGGTGTTGCCGCCGCAAACTGGGGGAGTCGAGATGATCGCCCCCGGAACATTGCTGCGGATGATGGGGATCACGGGCTTGAACATGTCATACAGTTGATTCACGGTGCCCACCCAGTAGTGCGGATCGTTGGGCTCATCCCACATTTCCCAGTATTTGATGTAGTCCTTCACGCAGTTGCCCGCAGGCGAGCAGTGTTGCACCAGCGCGGTGACAAACGAGGTAAAAGTCTTACTTCCGCTAGCGGTCAAGTCTTTGGGGACACTGGGGGAATAATATTTCCCGCTGTCGGTCTTGCCTTCGTCAGAGCAAGGAGTGCTGGCGATGAAGCAAGGGACGTGAGAGAAAGTGAAGATGACCGCACGCGGCTGATGTTCGGCGACCATATCAAGCCAGGTGTCGAGGTTGGTCCATTCATAGGTGCCGGGACCAGTGTTCAGAATGTCCCAAGGCGTCCCCGCGTCATAGAGACGCACGGTGCCGGGCTGCGAAGTGGAGGTAATCCAAGTTCCACCGCCGGTCGGATTGGGACCGCAGCCGCTGTCAAGGATACATTCGAAGCTCCAATTCGTGGCTGAGATTGGTTTGCTACCCATTGCCGGGGGAGCGCTTTCTGCGTGCGATGCGAAGGTCATTCCAAGTACGCAAAGCAGACACAATGAGGCGAACGCAAGCTGGTTCCGCATTAAAATCTCCTTAACAGAAATGTTTAAGAACTTGAATTGGCCAGAGAACTAAGTGGTTACGAAGTCTGAAGTGACACGAGGCGCCGACTATCTGAGTGCAGCCGTTAGCCCATACTGGAACTGGTTGTTGCGTGAACAGCGTTTCTTACTGTCTGAGTATGGCTTGCGGTGGCGCGAGGGACTAGGTCACAAAGGTGCATCCCCAAAGTGATGAAGGAACAGGCGGAATGCGGTCCGGTCGGCCTATGCACTCCCCGGTGCACCGGTTCCATATCGATGGCTGGGACTGATCAATCCTGGGTGGCATGGCGGGATTTCTCAGGCTCAATCACGTTCTATAAATGAGCATTTCCGACCGTGTCAGTAACTGTGCCGCCGTTGCCACATACAGGATTTGCAACGGCGTTGACACGAGAATGTGACGTGACTAATAATGTGTCGTTTCCCCTTGGTTGCTCATCCCTCCGTCTAGCGGCCGGGTAGTTCTCTAGCTTTTCTTCCGAGGTTGCGGCAAGCGGATCTTTTGGATCGTGAAGGAGCGAAGCAGGAAAGCACGATCCGCGCACCGCGGCTCATTTACTCTCACGTCAGCGAAAATCGAAGAAGAGGCGTTATGAAAAACACTTGGCTCGGAAAGATTGGTCTTTTCGTTGCCGCAATCTGCGTTGCAACCGCGGTTGCCTCGCCTGCCCAAACGTTCAACACGCTGTTCAAGTTCAGCGCAGGCGATGGCGAGGCAGCGAATGGGCCTCTCGTACAGGGCACCGATGGCAATTTCTACGGCACGGCAGGCCTGGGCGGAGCCAATCATAGCCGAAAATACTGCAGCAACGGAGATCAGTACGGCTGTGGAACGATTTTCGAAATAACGCCGAAGGGCAAGTTCAGCGTCGTTTACAATTTTTGCTCGCTAACGGACTGCGCCGATGGCGGAGTTCCGTCCGCTGGCTTGGTGCTGGCCACCAACGGAAATTTGTGCGGGACAACGAACAGTGGCGGGGCCAATAACAACGGTGACTGCAATGGGGCTGGGTGCGGCACAGTGTTCGAAATAACCTCGGCAGGCAAGCTGACTACGCTATATAGTTTTTGTTCGCAACAGCCCAGCTGTGCGGATGGAATCGGTCCAGGCCAGCTAGTGCAGGGCGCTAACGGTAATTTTTTCGGAACAACGGCATCGGGCGGGATTCTCGATGGGAACAACGGCTGCCCGGACGGCTGCGGCACCGTTTTCGAAATCACACAGGCCGGACAGTTCACCACACTCTACAAGTTCTGTGGGTGCGGCGACGGAGAGTTTCCACTGTCCGGGCTGGTTCAAGCCGCAAACGGGAATTTCTATGGGATGACCGGTGCAGGGGGCGGTTATGGCTCTGTTTTCGAAATCACGCCGGCGGGGAAATTTTCGCAGATCTACAGCTTTTGCTCGCTCCCGAATTGCGCTGACGGCGAAGGCCCGGTAGGCACGCTATTGCAGGGCGCTAGCGGGTATCTTTATGGGGCCACGCAGAGCGGGGGCGCCTACGCGTCAGGAACAATCTTCGAAATTACCGGTCGAGGGAAATTGACCACGCTCCATAGCTTCTGTGCCGAGGAAAACAGCCAAGGCGCCTGCGCGGACGGCTCAACTCCTCAAGCAGGGTTGATCAGGCCAGTGACGGGAACGTCTACGGGACGACTGAGATCGGCGGAAATGCGACAGCTGAGCTCTGCGCCTCTACCGGTTGCGGCACGGTTTTCAAACTCACGCGGGGTATCCAGCTCACAACCCTTTACAGTTTTTGCTCACAAACGAACTGTGCTGACGGCGCCTTTTCGGTCTCGGCACTCATGCAGTCCACCAACGGAACGATCTACGGGCTGACTGAGAAGGGCGCCAATCCCGGCTGCGTCGCCGACGGAGGGTGCGGCACTATCTACAGTTTGTCCGGTTTTGCTCCCTTCGTGGAAGCACTACCCAACTTTGGCGCCATCGGGCGGGTGGTCGACATTTTAGGCAACAATCTGACCGGAACCTCCCAAGTGTTCTTCAATGACGCGCCGGCAATATTCAAAGTTATCTCCAGTACTCTCATCCGAGCTCAGGTGCCATCGGGCGTGGCCACGGCTGTAATCAACGTGGTGACACCCGGCGGCGTGCTCAGCAGCAATGGGCCCTTTCAGGTCTTGCCGTAATGAGAGGTCAATAAACCTTGAGACGAAAACCTTAGCTTTCACGCCAAAATTTCAAAGTTATCGCCAACACTTACCTCAAGGCTGAAGTCCCGAAAGGGCGACTACGGGACCGATTGAAGTGATGACTACAAGCGGGACGGTGAGCAGTAATGCGGCGTTTCAGGTGATGCCGTAGGGGCATGATTGGCGTTGGCTCTGCGGTTCCTAGAGCTAGTAATCGTCCGGATCGCTCTCGTTGGTATTGGCCTGGCAAGTAGCGTAGTTCGAAGGCGGCGTGATTTGAGTGAACGGTGTCGGGGCTTGCTTGTACTGGAAAATGTCGGAGAGATTGTCCGCGTAGAAATCCGCATATCCCAGCGACGGAAGGTCGAAGGTGGTTTCGATGTAGTTCAAAATGCTTCCGAAGTCATGCGTGTTGTGAGAAATGTATGCAGTCTTGGCGTAGGGCGAGATCACAATCATGGGCACGCGGAAGCCATAAACATATCCGGATCCCCAGCTCGTCCCGTCATCCACGATCTTTGATGGCGATACGTGATCGTACCAGCCTCCCCAATCGTCCCAAGTGATGATTATCACCGTGTTGGACCAGTATGGACTGTTGCCGACGGCATTTACGATTGACGTTATCCAGGCGGGTCCGCAACCGAGGCTCTGCGCATGGTCGGAAGCCGGTCCCGGAGGAATTACCCAACTTACCTGCGCAAGCTGATTATTTGCGATGTCACTGAGGATCCGAGCATTCTTCTCCGCCGCTTCGACGACAATTTTGGGCGTCGGCGCAGTGTAATCCGCTCCAGTGCAGGATGTGCCGTTCGGAGGGGGTACATTAGGGACGCACATGTGATTGATCGCCGTCGGAGCCGACCAGACGCCGGTGATATTGGAGGCGTAGTAGCGCCAGCTAATGTTCGCGCCGTCGAGCAAATCGGAAAGAGTCTGATGTTCAAAGCAAGGATAGATGGTTTCATTCTCGACCCCCAGGGGGTTAATCAATTCGACAGATAGATCCAGCGGGCTTATGCAACCACTGAAGCGACTGGGCGTGGCGCTAGGATCTTCGGCCGCAAACTCGTCGCTTCCTACTTCTGGAGCCGATGTTCCTGAAAAAAGGAATTGATGGGCAGGGAAACTTGGTCCCTGGTTGGTCTGGAACATATTATCGGCAAAGGTGTAGGTCTCTGCCATTTGAAAGTAAGGTGCGACATCCGCCGGATTGACATACATGAACTGCGGATTCGGAGGCGGAGGGCAGGGGCCGAGTGTCTTCATGCAGGTGGTTATGACCAGATTCGCGCCGTCCATCTTGCAGGTGTTTGTCGCGGTATCCAAATCGCACATGTTCACAAAATCGGCATGCCTGTGGCCGAGATCGTAAGCATCCGGATTGCTGCCCGTAGTGCCCAGATCAATCTGCGATAAGGGAATGGTTTGGCCGAACGAGTTCACTCCGTAGTTCTGGATATTGGCGCCGGCGTTGATTAGCTTCTGATCTTGAAAAAGATTGTCCGGTGTGCGGTTCTCTTGGATGATGAGAATCACTTGCTGAATCGGTGTAGACGCCCCCGTACCTGAGAGCTGAACAGTTTGAGGAGTGTTAGAGGCGTTATCGCTTACGGTCAGCGCCCCGTTTTGAAGCCCAAGCATGGGCGGAGTGAACGTGACCGAGACGGTGCAAGAGGCCAAGGCGGCCAGAGTATTCGGGGACAGA
>Ga0182015_10000470_pt1 | contig 57383 bp, 66 predicted proteins | sample 712P3MmetaG_FD_120478 | JGI IMG/M metagenome (GOLD analysis project Ga0182015, IMG submission 120478) | Permafrost microbial communities from Stordalen Mire, Sweden - 712P3M metaG | ecosystem: Environmental > Terrestrial > Soil > Wetlands > Permafrost | place: Sweden: Stordalen | collected...
AGCGCTCCGTCGCAGGCTTGATGAACGCCCTGCGAACCTGCGCCGACATCTTCAAACCTGTCGAGTGCGAAAATTACTTCAAGGCCTCTGGCTATGATACGGATTGATCGGAAAAGGCTCTAGGCGCCGAGCGTAAGCGCCGCGATTCAACTATAACGCAGTAGGCTCTAACGCCGCCTATCTCCGTCAGATCGCCTCCGCCCCTTGCGCGGCGAGCATCGCCTCCTGCTGCGCTTCTTCGTTGGTCGTGCGGTTGAAATAGGCGTTGAGCAGCACCGCGCTGATCGAGGTAAGGATGATCGCGTCGCCGAAAATCGGTTTCAGGACATCGGGCATGATGTGGAAGAAGGTCGGCGAAACGATGGGGATGAGGCCAAAGCCGATCGCGATGGCGACGACGAGCACATTGTTGCGCTGTTTGACATAGTCGACGGTCGCCAGAATCTTGATGCCGGTCGCCGCGACCATGCCGAACATGATGAAGCCGGCGCCGCCGAGCACGCAGGGCGGCACCGAGGCGACGATATAGGCGAGCTTGGGCACGAGGCCGATCACCAGCATGATGCAGCCGCCGGCGACGCAGACCCAGCGGCTGAACACGCCGGTGACGCCGACGAGCCCGATATTCTGGGAATAGGACACATAGGGAAACGTGTTGAATATACCGCCGATCAGCGTGCCCAAAGCGTCGGCGCGCAATCCGCGCGTGATGTCGGCGGCGCCGACCTTGCGGCCGGTCATCGCGCCCAGCGCCAGGAACATGCCGGTCGCCTCGATGAACACGATGGTGACGACAAGGCACATCGTCAGGCAGGGCACGAGATAGAAGGTCGGCAGGCCGAATTGCAGCGGCAGCACGACGCGCACCCACGGCTCGTTCTGGAGCCCGCTGAAATCGGTCCAGCCAAGCGCGATGGTGACGACATAGCCGCAGGCGATGCCGATCAGCACCGCCATATTGGCGAGGAATCCGCGGGTGAACTTGATCACGAGGAGGATGACGGCCAGAACCAGCGCGGCGACGGCGAGATAGCCGGCGGCGCCGAAATCGGCCGCGCCGGCGCCGCCGCCCGCCCAGCCGACGCCGACCCGCATCAAGGCGACGCCGATCATCGTGATGATCGTGCCGGTGACGACGGCGGGAAACAGCCGCAGCACATATCGCACGAAAGGCGCGACGGCGAGCCCGAACAGGCCGCCGACGATGACGGCGCCATAAATCCCGTTGAGCCCGACGCCCGGCATCGCCGCCATCGCCAGCATCGGCGAGATCGACACGGCGGTCACGCCCATGATGATCGGCAGGCGAATGCCGAACATGCCGACGCCCACCGTCTGCACAAGCGTGGCGATGCCGCAGGCGAACAGATCGGCGTTGATCAGCATCGCGATCTGCTCCTTGGGCAGATGCAGCGCGCCGCCGACGATCAGCGGCACGGCGACCGCGTTCGCATACATGACGAGCACATGCTGCAGCCCGAGCGCGGCCAGCTTCGGCAGCGGCAAAACCTCATCGACGCGATCGGGCGGGCTGTCCATGGGACCCCTCCAAATGACCAGGCCATTGCATCCGGCGCGGCAATAGTCGCACGGGAAAGGCGCAGCCTACTTGCCCAAACTTGCGTCCGCCCTGCTCAAAGTGGCGGCTTATGCGGCAATGTTGGGCAAATCTAGGTGACGTAACGGCAACCCGAGAGCGAACATGTCCCGCGCGCTCACCGGAACTTAATGTCCGCAGTGGCGTTTCGCCCTGGCCTCTCGGAAGGAGACCGAAACATGGACAAGAAGATCGCCGGCCTAATTGCAGCCGTCAGCGTGCTTGGACCCCTAGGCGCGGCGCAAGCGCAGGCGTCGACCGCCGACGTCGACCAAGTGATGCAAGCCGGGTCGTTTCACGAACTCTTGCAGCCCATTGCCAATGCCGCCGCCATTTTGAAAGTGGTCGACGACGGGCAGGTCAATTCGCCCGTCGGCGGCGAAATGCAAGTGGCTCAGCACCATCACCATCATCACCACCACCATCATTGGTATCGTCGCCGCCATCACCATCATCACCACCACCACCATCACAACGGGTGAGGCGTTTAATGTAACGGCGCCAAGTTTCGTTAGGCTTGCGACGCTTGGCTCCGTGGGATCGAGGGTTCGAAGTTTTCGCCGTCAAGACGTCCCCGGCTTATGGGCGGCCGACTTGGCGGCGCGCAGCATGTGGCGATAGGTGCCGTCGAAGGCGATGTCGGTCGACGACGTCCAATGCGTGTCCGCCGACAAGGTCGAACGGGCGGCGTGAATGCGGCGCGCGCGCAATTCGCGATCGGCCCGTTCTTCCTCGGTCATTTCGGCGAGCGTGAAGTTGGCCTCCTCGGGGATCACAAGAACCTGCGCGAAAGGCTCGCCCGGCCGGAAAATATGGGTTCCTCCCTCGGCCGGCGATTTGAAAACGATGAAGAACAGCATCGGCCACCAGTTTCGCACGAGCGCGGGCACGGCGATCGGAACGGAATCCGACCGGTCGCTATAGAAGCGCGGATGCGGCTCGGTGCGAATCGCCCAACCCTCGCCCGGGTCGATGTCGAACAATATCTGGTAAGTGTAGAACTGGTCGCCGAAATTGCGGAAGGGCGGCCATTGTACGCCCGTCGCCGGATCGGGGCCGAAATCCCCGTCAAGCGTAAGGCGTCCTTGTTGCATGACGACGCGCAGCTCGTTGGCGTAGGGGTAAAACAGCTCAATGCCATATTGAGCGCCCTCCGAGAACGGCATGCAGTGCCACACCTGTTCGTGGGAGCCATTGGCGCGAGGCTCGCGCTCGCCCGCCCAGCCGGGAATTTCGAGCTTGGTTCGACGGGGCTGCAGGCCGCGCTCTTGGTATCGAAGCTTCACAACGTGCATGCTGGCTCCTGCTCGACGCCCTGCGGGTTCATACCCAAAAATCAAGGTCGCCCATAGTCCGACAGTCCCACGGGCGCAGCCTCAGCCCTTCTCGCGCATCACCCGCGACTTCTCGCGGCCCCAGTCGCGCAATTTATCGGTCTCGCGTTTGTCATGCAGTTTCTTGCCGCGCCCCAGCGCGATGGCGATCTTGGCGCGGCCCTTGTCGTTGAAATAGATGCGCAACGGCACGATCGTCATGCCCTCGCGCTCGACGCCCTTGGCGAGCTTGGCGATTCCTTGGCGTGCAGCAGCAGCTTGCGCGGCCGGCGCGGCTCGTGATTGAACCGGTTGGCCTGGAGATATTCCGGGATATTGGCGTTGTAGAGGATCATTTCGCCGTTGCGGTCGGCCGCCGCATAGCTCTCGGCGACGGTCGCCTTGCCGGTGCGCAGCGACTTGACCTCCGTGCCGGTCAGCATCAGTCCGGCCTCGAACACCTCGCCGATCTCGTAGTCGAAACGGGCGCGCCGATTGTCGGACACGATCTTGTAATTCGGCTTCTCCTTCACGGCCACTTAAATGCTGCCCCTTGATTTCACGCGTTCAGCACGCCGGCATGGACCATCGCGCGACGAACGAGCGCCTCGGCGGCCTCGCCGATCGGCACGAGCGGCAGGCGCATTTCGTTGCGCGCGCGCCCCAGGATGCTGAGCGCATATTTGGCGCCGCAGACGCCGGGCTCGACGAAGATGGCCGAATGCAACAGCGTCAGGCGATCCTGCAGCCGCAAAGCCTCGCGGTAATCGCCCTTGAACACCGCCTCCATCAATTCGGCGCAGAGCGTCGGGGCGACATTGGCGACGACCGAAATGCAGCCATGCGCGCCCGCCGCCATGCAGGCGAGCGCGGTGATGTCGTCGCCGGAAAGCTGGATGAAGCCCGGCCCCATCGCCTGGCGCTGCAGCGAAATGCGCCCGACATTGCCGGTGGCGTCCTTCACGCCGACCACGTTCTTGAGTTCGAACACCCGCTTCATCGTCTCGACCGACATGTCGATCACCGAGCGCGGCGGGATGTTGTAGATGAGGATGGGAATGTCGATGGAATCGTTGATCGCCTTGAAATGGCGATAAAGCCCTTCCTGGGTCGGCTTGTTGTAATAGGGCGTGACGACCAGCACCGCGTCGGCGCCCGCCTTCTCGGCATGGCGCGCCAGCTCGATCGCCTCATGCGTATTATTTGACCCGGCGCCCGCGATGACCGGCACGCGGCCGCGCGCTTCGTCGATGCACATGTCGACGGCGCGCCGATGTTCCTCGTGGGAAAGCGTCGGCCCCTCGCCCGTCGTTCCCACGGGAACGAGGCCGTGCGACCCGGCGGTGATCTGCCAGTCGATCAGCGCACGGAACGATTGCTCGTCGATCTTGCCGTCCTTGAAAGGCGTGACGAGAGCCGGCATCGACCCGTGAAACTTCGCCCTCTTCTCCATTTGGCCCATCCAACCCAGTCGGTCGCGTGAAATGCGGGGGTCGAGACCGCCCGTCGGCAATGCGCCCGCACACATAAACCTTGGCGCCCGCTGGGGAAAGGGGTTGGGCGCCGCTTGGCCGCCTTGGGGCGCGGTTAACGCTTGATAAGCAAAGCAGGCGCAGGATTAAGCCATGGAGCAACGGCCATGGTGGGCGTCCGCGTATCGATTTGCCTGATTGCGCTTGGCGCGCTTGGCTCGGCCGCGTCGGCGCAGGAGCGCGCTCCCAGCCTTTCGACGCGTCTCGCCTTGGCGCAGCCGGGTCTGAGCGCGAAGATCGATTTCACGCCGGTTTCGCGGATCGGCAAGGAGCAGGAGCCGGCGCCGCTCGTCGACCTTGCGGCAAGGCTTGCCGGCGCGCCCGATCGCGGCGCCGACTTTGCGCGTTTCGTCGCGGCGGCGGCGATCTATCAAAAGGGCGACCTTGCCGGCGGCGACGCCCTGGCCAAAGCCTTGAGCGATCCCTTGCAACGCGCCGCCCTCGAATGGATGGCCCTGAAATCGGCGCCGCATCCCGACTACGCCAGGCTCGCGGCTTTCGCCGCCGCCCATCCCGAATGGCCCGCCCGGACATGGCTGCGCTATCGGCAGGAGGCGGCGCTTTATAACGAACCTGCGCCGCTAGAGGCGATCAGCGCGTTCTTTTCCGCCGAGCCGCCGGGCACGCCGCCTGGCAAACTCGCCCTGGCGCGCGCGGCGCGCCAGGCGGGCGCACTCGAGGAGGCCGCCGCGCTGGCGCGCGGCGTCTGGCGGGACGACGATTTCGACGGCTGGACGGAAGGCGCCGTTTTGGGCGAATTCGCCGGCCAGCTGACCCCGGCCGATCACAAGTTCCGCGCCGAGCGGCTGCTTTACGAGGAGAAGATCGCGCCGGGGCTGCGCGCGGCGGCGTTGGTCGGCGCCGACGAACTCGCCCTCGCCAGGATCTGGGCGGGCGCCATCGCCAAACCGCTGACGGACGCCGCCTGGGATGGGCTTCCCGCCGCGATGAAGGGCCATCCGGGCCTCCTCTACACGCGCGTCCAGGCGCTGCGCCGCGCCGACCGCGTTCTGGAGGCGGCGCTGCTGCTGCGCAGCCTGCCGCGCGGGGCCGCCCTGATCGACGGCGACCGCTGGTGGGACGAGCGGCGGATGATCGCCCGCCGATTGCTCGACGGCGGGCTGGCGAGAGACGCCTTCGCGCTTTGCGCCGGACATTCGGCGGTGTCCATTCCCTCGCGAATCGACGCCGAATTCCATGCCGGCTGGATCGCCCTGCGCTTTTTGGGCGATTGGCCAGCCGCGGCGCTTCACTTCGCCGCCGCGGCGGCGGCCGCGCAAACCCCGCTGGCGATCGCGCGCGCCGCCTATTGGCAAGGCCGCGCGGCCGAGGAAGCCCATCGCGACGAGGAGGCGCGCGGCTTTTACGAGCGCGCCGCCGCCCATCCGATCGCCTATTACGGCCAGCTCGCCGCGGACAAGCTTCATCGGCCGGCGCCGGCCCTCGCCGCGCCCTTAGCCGTCGCGACCGGCGAGGACCGCAACGAGGCGACGCGCATCGTCGATCTTCTCTATGGCGCGAAGCTGGATGGGTTCGCGCGCTCCCTCGCCTTCGACGCGGCGCGGACCTATCGCGACGAGGCGCAACTGGCGGCGCTCGCCGAAGTCGTCGCCTCGCGGCGCGACGGCCTCGCCGCCGTCGAGATCGGCAAGCAGGCGACCGAGCGCGGCTTTGCGCTGGCTCAGAGCGCGTTTCCGACCTTCGGCGTGCCGGACTTTGCGCCGCTCGCCAATTCGGCCGACCTTGCCGCCGTCTATTCGGTGGCGCGGCAGGAGAGCGAATTTGCGGATCTGGCCGCCTCGGGCGCCGGCGCCAAGGGGCTGATGCAGATCCTGCCCTCGACCGCCCGCGACGTCGCCAAAAAGATGGGCGTCGCGTTCGATCCCGCCCGCCTCGTCGCCGATCCCGCCTATAACGCGCAATTGGGAGCCGCGTTCTTGGGGCAATTGCTCAATGACGAGGGCGGCTCCTACGTGCTGGCGCTTGCCGCCTACAACGCCGGCGGCGGCCGGGTGCAGCAATGGATCGAGGCCTATGGCGATCCGCGCGCCGCCAATGTCGACCCCGTCGATTGGGTCGAGAGCATCCCGTTCGACGAGACGCGCGATTATGTGCAGCGCGTGTCCGAGAACCTGCAGGTCTACCGCGCGCGCCTTGGCGCGCTGGCCGGGACGCCGGTCGAGCCGCAGACCGGGCGCGTGGCGCGGGCGGATTTTTAGGGGCGGCGATTTGGCGGAAGGGGTGAGATTCGAACTCACGGTGGGTTTTACCCCACGACGGTTTTCAAGACCGCTGCCTTAAACCACTCGGCCACCCTTCCAAACGCTTATTTCTCTAGGCATTCACGCGATTTCGGCGTTCGCAAACCGCCGTGACTGTGCCGTCTTTTGTGCCGTCCCGCTCTTGGCCCTCTCTGCCTCATCGGCCGTCAGGAAGGCAAGGTAAATCTCGGTCGTCTTCACGGACGTATGCCCTAAATGCTTCGACAGAGTGTAAATGTCCATCCCGCTACGCAGCGCGTCGACAGCGAACAAATGCCGTAGATCATGGAACCGAAAGCGTTGGAATCCCTTGTCCCGCGCCTCAATTAGGCGGCGGAAGTGGCAGAAGTCTGAGGCGGCTTGCGAGAACGTGTCGCCCCCCTCCCGGCATAAAATGATGTCGCTTCCGAGTGTGCGCGGCTGTGCCGAGAAATGTGCCGCCGCCTCATCCGATAGCGTAATCGTCCGGCGCTTATTCCCCTTGCCGATTATGTCCAATGTCCGCGCCCTCGGATTGAAGGCTCGCCACGTCAGCCGGACAAGTTCGTCCTGGCGGCATCCCGTTAACCGGGCGGCCTCAATCAGGGCTGCGAACCGGCCCGATGCCGCCTTGAGCATCGCCCCGATTGCCTCGACTGTGGGTAGCGTAATGGGATCGCGTCGCTCTTTTAACAGTTTCCTCTTGGATAATGTCGGGTTGCCTTCCCGCCATTCCATGGCCTCGGCATATTCCAGCACGCGCGAAACTGCCGTCAGGTCGCGGCGGATGGTGGCGGCCGTCGCGCCTAGCTTCTGGCGCGCAGCCACAAGGGCCATAATCGTCTTGCCGTCGATCTTGGCGATATCGAGCGGCGCCAAGTGGCCCTCGCATTGGGCAATTGAGACGGCGTAGCGTTTGAGGGTCGCGGGTGCGAGTTCACCCGACACAGACACATGCTCAAGCCATGCCGTTACAGCTTCGAGCCAAGTCCGGTGGCGCTCGCCATGCCAGAGCGCGGCGCCGAGTTCCGCAATCCTCTTGTCGCGTAGCCGCCGCGCGCTTTTGACATCGCGAGTTCGTAGGCTTTCGCGGCATTCTCGGCCCCTGATCGTGGCGCGCAGCCACCAGACGCCGCCTCTTTGATATAGGTTTTCTTCGTCGCGCATATCGACTCCTGTGCCGCCACAAAACGGCGGAGTTTTTCAAGGCAAAATGTCCACGTCTGGCCGATCTTGGCCGCCCCAGGCAGTTCGCCGCGCCCCGCAAGATATTGGACGGTGCGGGCGGATACGCCGAGAAGGCGCGCGGCGTCGGCGGTTTGAACGCGGGCGGCGGATTCATGCACCGTCAGAACGGTCCCATTTGATGTCATTCTAAGCGCCATGCGCCCCCCTCTATTGAAGAAAAACTATGCGCTCCCGCAACTGCGCCATCAAGAACGACGGATCGTCTGAAAATGCCGCTTTCCATTGGCGGCATTCGCCGACGATCAGCCGTTGCTGCGGTAGTGCGCCAACTCGGCCGGCGCGAGACTCATAGCGGTAAGGTCTTCAAGGATCGAAGCCATCATCGCGCCGTCGCCGCCGCCTTCTGGCGGATCGTTTTCGATGTCGCCCGGCTTGTCGTTGCCCCGGCGCCATGCGAACGCGCGGCCCTTAACAAGCAAGCCCTCAAACGTCAGCGCGGGAGTGGTTTCGATTTGAGCCACGATGTCGGCGACGGCGGTATGGTAAGGCTCTATCGCCGCGTCCGTATTGTAGAGCGCCGTCGCCGCTCGGTGCTTCGCCCAAGCATCCCCAAAACGCGAACCTAATTCGGCCCACAGTGCGGTTTGCACCGTTGAACGTGCGTATTGCATTTTAGACTCCCCCATGCTACGGAATCGCAGCTACGCTTGACAATATCCACAGTATTCGGCGATCGTCAATTGCTCATTTCGGCAGAGGGACTCATGCTCACACCCGCTCAAATTCGGGGCGCTCGCGGAATGCTGAGAATCAGCCAAATCGAACTGGCGGAAATGGCCGGGATTTCTCACACCGGCCTCGCCAATATCGAGAATGAGACATCCGACCCGCGCGCGTCGACGCTTGCTGCGATCCAACGCGCTCTTGAGGCGGCCGGCGTGGCGTTCACGAATGGCGGCCAACCGGGGATAAAAATGGCAAACGCGCTTGAGATTTGGCAAAGAGTTGTATTTCGGGAAGATCATAAAGTCATCGGCATGACTGCAATTCTGAAAGCACTCATCCCCGCTTACGCCGAAGCGGGTTACCCCGAAGCGGCAAAGGTTTGGCACAAGGCAACCGGGGCGGGCGACCATATCTATTTTTTCTCGCCGATCGCTGCCGCCCTGATACCGGGGGAACTCAAAGAAGCGAACGCGCTTCCCGCGCCACTGCCGAACTTGAAGGTTGGCTTCAAACAGGTGCCGTTGGCTCGTTGAAGCTTTCACCGCGAATGAAACAATTCGCCAGCGTGTCCCGTAATACGATTCAGCCGTCTCGGGGGCGTGGCTCCGCCCCGCGCGGTTAGGGCCGCCTCGCAACCCCCCAGCTTCGTGGCGGCCCGCTTTCATCTTTGCCGCCAGACTCGGCGCGGCGAATGACGGGTGACGCGCTTTCTGCTATCGATTGTCAGCCGCGATTTAGACCCCCCGCAAGTCGTCGCGGTCAGGGCCGCAAGCGATTTAGACAGCCTTGCGGCCCGCTGCTACAGGCAGTATCGTGCATATTCGCGCAGACAATTCGCCACAACGCTTCGCCTCGGAGACCGCGAGATGAGCGATTGGTCGCCCGAAGACGCGATTAGGATGGAACGACGCCATGTTTCAGAGGGCGAGGAGAGAATCGCCCGCCAAGAGGCGCTCGGCGTGGAATCCGCCCACAAAGGACACGATCAACTCGCGATCGCAGCCAACGAACTTCTCGTCCTTATGCGCGCATCTTTGGAACTTTCAAGGATTCGTCTTCGACAATTAGAAGACCGCTATAGCGCACCTTCCAGCGACGGAATCTGAGTATTTTCCGAGGCTTGTGGACCCGCGACGGCGGGGGCAGTCTCGCGACCGAAGGCCGAGAGCCGATCGCTTGCCAAGACCGAACCTCTAGCAAGCATTGAATCTAGGCGGCTGTCGGCCTTCAGCGTCGAGTCTTCACATGACCAATTCGGCAAGATACCGCAGAGCGGCGGCGGCGTGCCGCAAGACGGCGGAATCGTCCTCTACTCCCGCCGAATGGCTTGGTTTTGCTGCCGATTGGGACAGAATGGCCGAACAGGCTGAACGGCTGTCTGCTCAAGAGGCGACATTCGAGGATGCGGTCTTACGCGATAGCACGATGCACGCCATTTCAACTGGCCATAAGTTGACGATACATTGAACGATCGCGTGCAAGGCCGAGCGTCTAGTTCCGCCTCGCGATTGTCGCCTTCGCGCTCGCGTTGCTTGTCATAGGCTTCTTGGCGCACCGGCTCGGCATCGCGGGATAGGCGCTTGACAGCCGGCCCGGATGTTCCCATTCTGTTCTAATGGAAGTCGAGACGATCGGAATGGCGCGTAGCCTTGGCTGGCGGGTGCACATGCGATGCGCCTTCGGCCAGCGCGAGGGCATGAAGCGCATCCGCGAATGCGTCTATCGAAAGCAACTAGACCTCGACACGCTGGTTTGCACTCGCGGGCCGAACTTCCCGCTCGCGCGCTTGGAGTCGCGGCTTATGTGCCCGCAATGCCTAAGCCGTCGCGTCGCGGTCATGTTTGAACCGCCGGCCGGCGCAGAGCGCGCCAAGGCGACGGGATGACTGACGCACCGCGCCCCGCGACGCCAGACCAAACCGCTGACGATATCATTGCGGATTGCGACGGCGATGCGCGCGCGGCCGTGATCGAATTGCTCGCGATCATTCGGAGTCTGATTCACGAAAACCAAACGCTACGCGAGGCCGCGTCGCCGGGATTTGCGCGGCGCCGGCCGATCGTGTTTGGGACGTCGTGATCGACAGGACCGCCTAAATGAAAATCTTACAGTTTGACGAAAGACCGACAGATAATCCGCAACCTTCCGCGCGTCATACACTTCCGATATGCTTGACCGAGAGCGGAGGGACCGACATGGGCGATCGTGGCGACTTTTTGCGTGACTATCTCAGAAATATCGAAGAAGAGAGCCTTCCCGAATTGCGCGCGTGGCTGAGCCCGTTGGAAAACGGTGAAATGCGCCTTGGCGAGCGGAGGGGAGAGGGGGCGTGGACCGATACGACCCAAAGAGAAATTGACCGCACCAAAAAATCGATAGCTCAATACGAGAAGATTGCGGACAATTTGAGAAGACGGGTCACAGATTGATGCTCGAACTGCAGTGGCTACTGCCGATTAATGCCGAGCGTTTTCGCGCAGAGACTTTCGCCCCAACCGTTTGTGGCATCCTGAGTCGTAAGTCGAGTTACAACTCCATCCGCCGACGCAATAACATTGACCTTGCAGTAAAACTGGTTCGCAGAATATTCGGTGATACTCATTGCGGAAGCGAGTTGCCATACATACGCCGTATCACCGCTATCCATCTTAAATGAACTCGCTGGTGGACCGAATGCGACCACGAGCGCGTCGACTTTATTCCCGATGAACTTGGTTTGGATTCGCTGCGCAGCATCGTTGACCCCGGCGGCGCAACCAGACAGCGTCAAAAGAGCGATCATCGAGAATTTCCATGCAGCCATGAGCCCCCCCCCCGCCTACCCAATTCGGATTCGGCGCAACCGTCGTTATTGCGGCGACCTAGGCCACAGCACGGCGCTTCTACACGCCCCCGACGCCGCAAGCTTACACTATGCCTATTGACTCTCGCTGACTAGCGAGGCGCTCTTGTCACGTTGTCCGCTGAGTGGATCGGGCGACCTGCTACAAACAAAACTATGCAATTGGATCATACACCTTCAGCATTACAGGCTTCGCTCGTCCAGCAATATGCAGTTGTAGGTATAGAATGCCCTTTTCGGCAGTCTTATACCCCCACTGGAAATGATCCTGTTCCTGGAAAGTCAGCGTGTGAGTATCATGCGCGCCGATTATTATGTCGCGGCGGTCGTCGAGATAACCGTAGTCAATTGTTTCAGTTGCTTCAGTCTTGAACAGCCGCTTTTTTTGCCAAATCAATTCCCAATGTGAGATAATAACCGGAGTCTTGGAAGAGTTTTGGATAATGACTTGGTTCCCATGGTTTGGATCAGAGATGAAACTGTAGGTCGTCGACAATTGAGGCCGCTCCCGCCGAAATTCCAGAAATTTAACATAGGCGAGACATGTTGAAAGGATGGCCCCCCAAATACCCAACAATCCGGCGAGCCCAATCGATGTTAGCACGTTAAGAATCTCTCGGAATAAAGACAGGATTGATTGAAGCATTCTAGGACAATCCCGGTTCAATATGCCAAGGGCGACACGGGCGCGACTATAGCCGCGAAAACAGCCAATCGTCGCCCGTGAAGTGAACTCGTCGCCTTCCGTCGACAGTATTTCAATCGTGGTGCATGTCGGGATAGCTTGGGGCGGCCGAGCCATCGAAGCCGCTCGACGAATTCACGCTGCGCCCGCTGTCCCGCGTGATGTATGTCGAAACGGCGGCGGCGATCGAGCGGCCGTCAAGCATGACCTTAACGTCGACCTTCGTGTTAGATATCGACGCCGGAAGGCTCATGTAGGCTCTGCCGCGCGCGGCTTCCGGGTCTTGACGATAACCGCCAAGGCCGTTTTGCCGCTTGTATGCGGAGTCAAGCGCAACGCCTGTCGGGAAGTCGCCCGAAGACTGCGGCACAAATCCTAGCCGCCCCGGTATCGCGTCGATGACATTGAAAAACGCATTCATCGCCGCAATGAGCGTATGGAAGCCTTCGCTTACGGCGCCCCAATTGAACGCCGCCAGCGTCGCGATCGTTACGCCGATGGCTGCTACGGCCACGGCGACGATGCCGCCTGGTATCAGGGCAGCCGCGCCAGCAATGACCGCAGCGCCGCCAATTACAACCATCGCCGCTGAGATGCCGGCGACGGCCTCGCCAATGTATTTGATGGCGTCCTGATGCTTCTCGGCCCATTGGCCTGCGCGCGTGAATTCGGTCGTGAGGTTTTGCAGGACGGGAATCAAGCCTCTGGCGATCGGGCCGCCGATGGCCATCGTCATCGATTCCCATTGCGCCTGAAACGCCTTCATGACGGCCGTATAGTCGGCCATCTGTTGCGCGCGATCGATTTGCTTGGCGTAGGCGCCGGGGCCGGCCATATCGGCGGCCTCGGTCGGCGACATGGGGCGACCGCGCCGCCCTAGCATGGCGTCATAGCCTTCGTTGATGCCCATCGCTCGCGACCAAAGCGACACATCCTTAGCAATCTGATCGCCGAAGCCTTCGTCGGTAAACATGGTCAGCATTTTGATCGCGTTGCGGTTGCGACCCAGCTTGGCGAGCAAGCTATCAAAGACCTTGGGATCGCCCTTGGCGAGATTCATCAACGGGCTTTTGATGAACTGCGCCCACGCATAGGGATCGTCGCCATATTGAAGACTGCCCGCTATCGCGCCCGGCGCGGCGTTGATCGTATGGTTCGCGTTGAAGCTCACCTTTGACTTATCGATCAGCCCCGCGTCGGACAGGACTTGGAATTGCTGTTTCGACATGACCGTTGCGCCGGTCAGAAGGTTGCGCAGCGTCATGATCGCGGTTCCCGCGCCGTCGCCGCCAAGATCGGCCGCAAGGACAGATAGTGGACCGGCTGCAAATTCTGGCGTCGCGTGAATCCATGCCGCGCCCGCACGCCTCGCGATTTGCTGATACGTCCCGGCCGTCAGCTTGCCGCCCGATCCGATGATATCTTGCATCAGCGCGTCCATGAGCTTGTTTGTCATGGCCGGATCAGAAGTCGTAATGCCCTTCATTTCCATTGCGCGCCAGAGCGCGAAGCCTTCGCCTTCCGCGTCTTTTCCCGTCGCGTTGGCGATCATCGCCTCGACTTTCAGCGCCATCGGTGCGGCGGCCGTGGCCTTCGTCAGATCGCCCAATACGGAGCGCATTTCGTTCGTCACGCGCAGAGCGTCGGCGGCCGTAGCTGTTGGCGCGGCCATCGTGATTCGCTTGTAGGCATCGGCGGTCAAATTCAACACGTCAACGTGCGCAAGGCCCGCGCGGGTCAGCATGTTCTGTTGATGAATCAGCTTCTCGCCCTTGTCCGCGATATCGAGAATCCCTTTGCCAAGTTCGATTCCGCCGAAGATGCCGGCCGCGCCGCCAGCCATGAGCTTGAGGCCGGTTCCGAAGCGAGCGAGGGCTTGCTCTAGCTTGTTCGCGCTCGTTTGGAGTCCAAGCATATCCTTCGCGATAATGGCAAGAACCGGCGAAACCGCGTTCTGCATCGAAATATGAATGGCGATGTCATACGGATTAGCCACGGTCAGATGATCCTATTCGTTGACGGCGGCGGCGCCGGCGCGGGTTTGAAGACAGCCTTTCGCAGCGGTTGCTCGAAAGTATCGTCGGGGATTACACGCATTCGCTATTCCTTCGCTTCGGCCTCGATGACCTCAAGCACGTCCGCGCGAGCGCGGAGTAGCGCGACGGGATCGTTCGCGGCATAAGCAGCGACGGCATCGGCGAGCGCGGCGACAAGCGCAGGACTCGGGATAGTGTGCGGGTCGACTGTGTTTTTCATGATTCATGGTCCTATGAATGCGGCGCGCGTGAAATCAACCACGCGCGCCGCTGTTCGGCGCTCGGTCAAACGTCCAAGAAAAACCGATCGCCATATCGCCAACGCGGGACGCGCGAGGATTTTCGCTTTCGTCGGTGGCTACCGACGCCGCGTTGACGAATTCTGGAAAAGAGCGGCGGCGCGCATAATGGCAGCGCGCCGCCGCAGTTGACGCCCGCCCCGGTTTGGATCGGTCGCGCGTCGTGATTGCCGACACTGAAACAGAACACGGTGGAGCGCCGTTTTCGTCGCGCCTGCGGGTGAATAGTCCGGGCGAACGCTGTCCAGTTGGCAATGGGGAAAGAATCGGCGGCGCGTCGGGAATGCAAAACCGACGCGCCGCCATCGCCCGCGCGACGCCGGGGAAGCGCCGTGCGGGAACTGGAATACAGGCGCCGCCTTGCTTCGTGCCTGAGAACAAGACGGCGCCGATCGACCCTAGCGCGCGACACGAGGCACGGCGCGCGCAAGGGGATTCTTCATGTCGGGATTGTGAGGCGCGTCATTGTCGGCGGCGCTGTGGGCTCGGCGCGCAACAGCGTTGCTTCCTCGGCTTCAAGTTCGGCAAGGCGCGTGGCGCTCACGGTGACGGTTCGGTCGACGGCCGGCGCGATCGTGAAGCCGCCTACGCGCGTCAGTCCGTCGACAGCTTCTGGAATCACCCAAAAGCTCCCGTCTTCATGACGCGAAAACTTATGATCCGAATAATTTGCTTCATCTGTGCCGGGCGGCCCAAACAGTCGAACAAGATGGCTCATGCCGGCAACGGCTGACCGAGAATCCGCTCGCCCAGCGCGCGGATTGCGTCGCCGATGGCGCGCAATTCTCGCTTAACGGCGGCCTTTGCCGGACCATCATCAAGGCCGTGAACGGCTATGACAATTTCGTCGACAATAGAACCGAGGCGCCGCCGCCGCACGGTCTGCGCGGCGAATGACTCGGTCGACCCGTAGCGCACAGGAGGATGCTTGCTGCTCATTTCCAAGGCCCTTGCGCGGCATCGTCTTGCGACTTCCTCATCGCGCCGATCACTTCGTCGACCTTGCGGCCAATCATGGCGTCGACACGGGCAAGCATGGCGTCGATTTTGTCGAGGCCGGCGGTCGCCTTTGCGAGAGGATCAGGCGGCGCCGCATCCGCGACGGGCTTGGCGACGCTCCCGCTATCGCCGGATTTCGCAAATGCTTCGAGCTTGTCGAGCGACGCCATCGCCCTGGCCAGGGGGTCGGCGGGCGCGGCCTTTCCGAGCGGGGCATGGCCCTTGTAATAATCCTGCTGATGCATCTTCATTTTCCCTTCGCGGCGAGCGCCGCGTTTCGTTTTAAGATGATTTGGCCGATATCCGGTTCGGGCGCGGGCGCGCTATCGCGAGCCTTCGCGTCCAATTTTAGATTCGCGTTGTTCCTCAATCCGTCAGAAAAGGCGCGCCAAGCGGCGAGGCTTCGCGAGGCCGCGTCGTCGTCTTGCGCCGGCACTGTGAACAGGCGCCTAAGCTTGCCGTCTAGCGCCTCAAGAGCGAGCGCGAGCGGCCGGCCGGGTTCGGTTCGGCGAACCTTGTCCAATGCGGCAAGGACCATTTCGTGCGCCTGTCGAAGCTGGACCGCCTTCGCGGCGAGCCTGCGGTTGTCAGAGTCGAAGGCCGACATGAGCGATTCACAGGACTCTGCAATGATGGCCGCAACCTCGATGTCCATAGGGACGGCTAGGTCGGCGATCGCCCGCGACGTGTCCGCATGTTCCCCGGTGATTGAGGAATAGGCGGACGTTGCGGCGACAGCGCCGGCTCTAGCCGTGGCGATCGACTTGTTCAAAGCCTCACGCGCTTTAGTGTCGGCCTTTGGCGCCGCGCCGTCTGCGCCGGCCTTGGCCCATGCGGACATTTCGGCCGATTCCATCGAGTCTAAACTGGCGAGCTTGGCTTCGAGCGGCCCGGCTGCGGTCATGGCGCCTTCGAGCTTCAGCGCGGCGGCTTGCAGCGCGTCGACCTTCGCGACCAACTCGGCGCGCGCGGCAATCATGCCGGCCAATCGTTGTCGGGAGTCGGACGGCGGCGCTTTTGATTTGGATTTCTTCACTTTTGATCCTCGATTCTTGGAAATAGGTCAGGCGTCAGGCGACGGCGCCGGGATTAACGGGCGGCGCGTCGGCGGCTGTCATCGCCTTGATAACGGCGACTGTGCCGGCCGCGTGCGCAGCAAGCGCCCAATGGCGCGGATGGCCAGCATTGCCCAGGGTGGCGGCGGGCAACGCGGCGTCATGGGCCGCGATGTAAACGGCGGCGAATTCGTCGTCGTCGGGGTATGCGTGGGGCATTTTCAAAGTTCCTTCGTAGGCGCGGCGTGAAGCGCGATAGATCAGCGGATGGGAGTAAGCGGAGTGCCAAGCGAGGCGCGGCTCGCGGCGTTAATCGCGTCGACTACCGTGATCGGGCTTTGCGACGGCGCAGGCGCCGAGCCGCCGACGTTGACGATTGAGCCGGCCGATTCGATCGTGGGCGCGTTGATCGACGCCGCCTCATTGGTGACATTGGGCATGGTTTCAGTTCCTCTTGGCGCAGCGCGCCGTATTCGCGCGCGCACAGTGCGGACGCTGAATTTGTTGACCGCGTTCGGCGGCCTTTTGTTCGATGGGATTTTTTGCGGGCGATGCCATGTCGACGTGCGACGTGCTTTCGCCGGTTAAGTCCTTGATATAGTTGCATCCAAAATTGGATTGCTTGAATTCGGCCGAACAATGGGCGGCGCGGCCTTTTGTTTTGAGCGCGGGTAGAGAGGCGGTGCCGGGCCGCTTCCGAGCCCGATTTTCGCAGTTCGGGCGAGCCCGATTGGCGCCGGCGCGATCAGGTCATTGCGCGGCCCGCTAATAGCCGGCGCCCGGCTTGGCTATCTCTGTGTAGCCGGGGATCGCGACAAAGCCGCCAGCGCCGCGCGCTATGACCTTGGGACCGCAGGGCGGATGCTTAGGCGCATGGTCGCCGTGATGGAACATACGCATGTTCCATGGACGCGCGTCGTGGAACGAACGTTCGTTCCATCGCTCGGTATGGCTCGGCCCTTCGCTCGCCCTGCCAACGGTCTGAGAGGGTGCGGCGCGTCCAATAGGGCAGGCTCTATTGGACGTGTCCGCAAGCCCGCAATATCGTGTCCAATAGGCTCGTATTTGACATTTGGACACGTATCGTCCATAAGCCTAGAGTCTATTGGACAGAACGGGGCATCGAATGAGCCAGCTTGTAGGATACGCCAGAACATCGACCGCCGATCAGGAAGCAGGGCTTGAGGCGCAAATCCGCGACATCAAGGCGGCGGGATGCACGAAGATTTTCAGCGAGCAAGTGTCGTCGATCGGCCAGCGTGTCGAGCTTGAAAGGGCGCTCGATTACGCCCGCGAGGGTGATACCCTTGTCGTATGCAAGGTTGATCGTCTGGCGCGCTCGACAGTGGGCTTGTGGGCCATCGTGCAAGGACTCGACGCCAAGGGCGCCGGGCTGCGCATCCTCAATCTTGGCGGCGAGACTGTCGATACCAAGAGCGCGACCGGCAAACTCATTCTGACGATCTTCGCGGGCTTCGCCCAATTCGAGCGCGAAATGATGCTTGAGCGTCAGGGCGAGGGCATCACCAAGGCGAAGGCGGAAGGCCGATACCTTGGCCGCAAGCCTACGGCGCGAGCCAAGACGGGCAATGCGCAAGCGATGCTCGATAGCGGCATGACGGTCAGCGCGGTTGCGGCGGCGCTCGGCACAAGCCGGCAGAGCGTCTACCGGGCTACGGCAGGTGCGCGACCGTCGCCTTAGCCGGGATATGCTCAATCGTCTTCATCGGCGGCGCCAGCGCGGGCTGAGGATCGCGCCCGTTGTCAGGAAGGTAAAGCTGAACAACGTTCGTTGTGCCGCCCAAAGCCTCGCCGTCGCGGCCTTCATGCGAAATTACCTGGCTTTCGCGCCAGCCGTGCGTTTTCATCCAGAACAAGCGCGCGACCGTCGCCGGCATGTCCTGCTTGTCGCTCAAGCAATGCGCATACAGCTTGCCTGCGACGTTGGCCGTAGCCTTGTCGCCGCCCGTCGAAAGTTCGGAACGGTAATATTTTTCGAGGGTCTTCGGCGTGATTGCCATGATTTGCGCGATCGTCTCGCGAGGCATTCCGCGCGAGATAAGCGCCTCTACCATGCGTCGACCTTCGTCGGTCGGCACGTGCGGCTTACGGGGCATGTGGTTTCCTTTTGATACCGGGTATTTGGGTAGCGATAAGCCGGCCTTTCCGCTCGCTGCGCCTATGAAATAGCGACGACTCCGAGTCGATTTGCTTCAGGACGCGTCGCGGGCGTTGCGCTTCAAACTGGCGATCTTGGCAGTCTGCGGGCATCGCGTTGGGGCTCTGGCCGCAACCGGATGGCGCTCTAGCCTTCCCTTGGCGTTCCCGTAACGGCTCTATGGGCGTTGGCGGCCTTCGCTTCATCGTCGGGCTTGTCCGTTACCGCGCCCTACGGGCTTTCTTGCAATAGGGCGCTTCTGGCTTGGGTCGAATGTCGTGAGGCTTGCTTACGCCGCCTTGGCTTTGCGCTTGGCGTCTCGCTTGTCTTCGGCCGCGATTTCCCTGTCGAGCTTATCGACATCGAGGCCGTGTGCCTTCGCGCGGGCTCTGATAGCGGCGTGGCCCTCGGGGGATCGGACATATTCGGCGTCTGACATTGTGGGATGAAGTCGAGTCCTTGTGTGTGCGGGGCGCTTCGTCATTGGATTGGTTCCTTGATGGTGGAGTCGTGGCGCCAGCCCTCTAGGGGGCTCGCCAGATGGTGATTGATGATTGCTTGGCACGTATGCTGCTCGGCCCGCTACGGCCAGCGCAAGGCGATGGTTGAGGCCGAGGAATGGGAAGGGCCGAGCTACCAGACGTGCGCAGACGCCGCGATGGTATGCCGCAAGTTTGAAACTTCGCGCCGGCGCGAAGTTCTTTCGTTCAATCATCATCGCGAAGTCGCCGCGCTCCCGCCAGCCGAAGCGGACGCGATGCTTGATGAGGCGGAAGCGACGATTGATCGTGAGGGCAGGATTGTCAGGCCGCCATCGGCATAGGGGCGGGCGGCATGTTGCGCTTCGTCGAGCCGTAAGGCTTCCTTGGCTTGGGCCGGGGTGGTCCGGCAGGATCGGTCACCACGCGCAACGCTCCCTCTCCCTCGACAATGTCCCGAAATATAGAGGTAGGGTCGGAAACCGGCGCCGGGACGGTAAGGCCGGAAACCGGCACTGGTGAATTCTCAATCACGGCCGGAAACCGGCACTGGTGAGGGGCGGAAACCGGCACTGGCGAAATTGATTTTCCGGCCTCTTTCTTCGTTCCATTTCTCGCCGCCTCTGCGATTGCCAAAGCGCCGCCGTCACCATCAAGCGTCTTGATCCGGCGCCATTCGTGCGACCCGGTGCCGCGCTCGCCGTCGATGGGGCGATACGTGAGTCGGAACTTGTTCGGGACGCGATAGACACCGTTGCCATGCGTCCCCTTGTCGTAGGCAATGAAGCCGAGCGCCACCAATTCGCGAATTGCCGGGCCGATCGCATGGTGATGAATCCCGTATTCCTCGAAATGCCCGTATGTGACGGGCAATTGGCCATTCTCATTGCCGCCATGATGCGCATGCTCGATTTCTATTCGGGAAAGAACGCGGTGCGCGGACAGGCTTAGAACACGGTATGCGGGCGACTCGATCATTTCGATAAGGCGCGCAGAAAATTGGCCGCTTATCGTGTTGCGCTTACGCGACATGGCCAAACCCTCCATGCCTTCGCATCATCCAATTGCGAAGTGCAGGCGGGTCTATCCAGCGTCGGCCGGCAAAGCGATGAAAAGATAGCTCCCCGGCCTGGAGGGCGATGTTGATTTCTTCTTTCGGGCAAGCTGCGATGCTAGCGCACTGTCCCATTGTGAGCATATCGCAAGCGCCGGATTGGCGCCCTCGGATTGTATTCGAGTCCATTGTGATTTGGTCCTAACGTTTAGGGTTTCCAGATTGCGCGGCCTTGTGAGCCGCGACTTCACGATCGACGAATGCCTGCATCATGGCGTCGCCGCGAATCCGACACATGCGGCTGCGCTGCGCGCGCCTATAGGCGGATGGCGATAACCAGACCCTATCGTTCATGCTCAAGTGCGGACTCCCATTCGTTCAATGCTTCGTGGTTGCCATTAAAAGCCGCCGACAAGGAATGCGCGTAGCTTCGCTTTAGAGGCGCACCATCGCCCGTCGACCTGCCGCGCCGGCAAAAGTCCCGCGCGCAACATGCCGAGAACCTTGGGGCAAGATCGGCCAAGCTCGCGCGCGATCCCTGCCGTTCCCCATACGATGTCGTTTTCAGAATTACCCACTTAGAAATCTCCTATCGGTTGATGATGATTGACGCTCAGAACACGGGAACATGCCGGCGATTCAGGCGAGCCGTTATCAGCGCCAGCGCCTTCGCCTTGCTGTAGTAGAGCGAGCCGGGAAGCATATCGTTCGCCAAGGCCCACGCCTTATGCGAGCGGCCCGCAATTTCGGTCTTGAACCAAGCCAGCAAATTCATACGATGGCGGTCATCGGCGGCGCGGAACTCTTGCGGCGCCAACCAAGCGAAGGTCGACTCCATCCTGCGGATTTCATCGCGAGTCAGCGGGAAGCGGTTCGGATCAAGCGCGCGCTGCGTCATTTCCGCGATTTCTTCGCGGCTGTAGACGATGCTCGGATGCGCCGAACCGTAGCCTTTTGGGCCGCCGATCTTCGCGGCGCGACGGTCAAGCCGGAATGCGTCTAACAAGGCGCGCTCGACGCTTTCGGGCGTCCATTCGACCGGCGAATTGTCATTCGCCGACGCGCCGCCGCCGTCCGCTACCCGCCTAACCGCGAGGGCGACCGTGTGCATCGAACCGTTCATTCTTCGTTCCCCCACTATGTCAAAGTCATCGCGTCCCGGCGCTCGCCAGGTCAGACGGTTCATTCGGTGTCGTTAGAAGCGGCGCCCCAACGCGATCGGGCGCGCCGCCAAGAAGATGAAAGGCGCCGTCAAACTCCGCCACGCCCCATGTGCGTAGGATCAATCATTTTGAGGCCCCAAATCAAGAACGATTGGGCATATTTCATTCTTTTTTTCGTGCCGCTTTTTGAAATAGCTCGGAAATCGTGGGATTCTGCTCGACACATTCTTGAAGATTAATTTGACTCACTTGGCGGTTATGACGCATGGGCGCGCCCGCGAGCCTTCACGGGGCATTCGCTTGAGGCCAAGAACCCGATTCTTATCGCTCGGAATCGCCTCATGGAAATGAAGGGAAGCCGAGACCCGAACACGCGCGCCGAAATCATCTTCAGGGCTTGGAATAATCACCGCACGGGAAAAAACGGCTTTCAGATCGACGGCAATCTTCCTCGTTTGGAGCGTTGATCCAATGGTCTATCGTTCGCGGCTTATCGGCGCCGGCCTTTTTGTCGATTTCCAGCGACGTGCGAAGCTTGCGTTCGGGGATGTTCTTTTCCTTGGCGACGGTTTCGCGAGTGCGGCCCCTTGGCGCTTGCTCCCCGCCCTTCAGCTTGGAGGACACGTTGACCTCCAAGCTGACCTTGGGATGATTGCGACCGCCTGTCTCGCCGGCAACCCTTGCCCGCTCAGCCATCGCGATCCCCGTCCGACGCTGAGTCAGACGCTTCGCCAGCACGGCGCGAATGTCATCGCTGACGTTGCGGCGGCCGAGCGTGGCAGGACGGCGCGCGCAGAAGTCAAGGAGCGCAACCCGGTCAAATCTGACTTGGAGGTCAATGTGTCCTCCAAGTCAGAAAAGCCCAAGGGCCGATCGCGCGAAACCGTCGCCAAGGAAAAGAACATCCCCGAACGCAAGCTTCGCACGTCGCTGGAAATCGACAAAAAGGCCGGCGCAACGTCAGCGATGACATTCGCGCCGTGCTGGCGAAGCGTCTGACTCAGCGTCGGACAAGTATCGCGATGGTGGCGCGGGCAACGGTTGCTGGCGAGACGGGCGGCGTCGGACGGCCAAAAAATAGCTTGTCGGTCAATGTGTCCGACAAGCTATTGGATGGCGGTGAGAGGCCCAAAAAAGACACGCGCAAGGAAGTGGCCGATTATTTCGGCAAGACGCACGGCGATGTCACCCGCGCTATCGAGGCCGCGCATTGCTCGCCGCAGTTCAGGGTTAGCAATTTTGCTAATCGTGAGGTAATTCAACGACATGCTACGGGCGCCTCTAAAACGAAGTTCGTCGATATGACCATAGACGGCTTCACGCTTATCGTGATGGGCTTCACCGGCACCAAGGCCGGCGCGTTCAAGGAACGATACATCGCAGCGTTCAACGCGATGTCGGCGCGGCTCCGCAAGCATCCCGCTATCGCGTTCGACCCGACTGACCCTCATTCGATGCGTCAATATCTGCTTTCCTATTCGGAAAAGATCATCGAGCTTCAGACGGAAAAAGCGGAGCTTGTCGCGGCCAACGATTCGATGACGGCGGACGTGGCGGCATTCAAGAGCATCGCCGATGCCGATGGTCTGATTTTGCAGAGCGACGCGGCGAAGGCGCTGGGAGTGGGGCCAAGATGGCTCGGCGTTTGGTTGCGCGAGAACGGCTGGTTTTTCTATCGCGGCAGCAAAGCGATCCATGTCTGCGACCAATCCGCAATAAACGCCGGCCTTGTTGACTCCAAGATGCGGCCACGACTCGACGAAGACGGCGAGGAAGTCTGGGAGCCGCAGGCGATGATTACCTGCAAGGGGCTGACGGTTCTATCGAAGAAACCCGACATCATCGCTCGCGCCAACGAATGCCGCCGTAAGCGCGCCGCGTGACAGAGCCGGGCGCGGTTTCCGCCGCGCCCGCCGCCGCCGAATCCTTTGAACGCATGACGATGCTGCAACTCGCTGAGTTCGTCTTGGCCGAGCTTGTCCATCCCTGCGTTCTTTCGACCGGCGAGTTCGCGGGCAAGACCGTCATCGTTCTCGACGCGCGCCAAGTTGCGGGCGTCGAGCAATTCGCCAAGCTCGCCGCGATCTTCGCGCAGCACGACACCGTGATCCGCGAAGCCATCAAGCAGGCCGGCCAAGGCCCTTGCGCTGGCCGCTGGACGGCATTGGCCGCCATCCTTGTGACAGGGAGGGTCGACGCCTCCGCCAAGGGCTGCCTTGGCCCCTGCCCGCGTCGGTATGGAGAAGGCGGCGGCCGGATCAGGCGGCGCGCCTTAGCCCGGACGGGCTACCTTCCTACGGCCGAAGCCGCTGTAGCTATTAAGCACACCTATGTATCGCCATTGCGCGGGCGTTTGACATCCCGCGCGGTCTGCCTCAGTGGCGCTTTGCTCTGCCTGTCCATTCGAGCCCGGTGACCTATGGTTATCCGCTCAGGGGTTTTCCGGCCGGTTCAAAGAGAGTGTCAATTCGATACCCTCCTTTCACGTCTCGCGACGCTCCGCGGAGATTGGCTCGCTTTAGGGAAGTTCAAGAGGCGCACGCGCGAAGTGGGAACATTACGTAAACAAACTGTGCCGGTTTTTGTGCCAGAGAATTCCGTATACGTTCGCGCCGTTTGCGCCGATTGCGGCATGATCCGATCGGCGCAATACCTTGATATGCGTGAGAAATAGCGGGTTTGCGGGCCGACGACAGGGGTTGTAAGGGCGGTTTTCAAGACCGCTGCCTTAAACCACTCGGCCACCCTTCCAAACGCTTATTTCTCTTCGCGCTCAAGCCCGCCTCGCCGGGCGAACGGCGCGTGCGGCGAAGGCGCGTCGTCCTAGCCGACGCGCCCTAAATGCTTCGACAGCGGGCAAATGTCCATACCACCCGGACCAGCGCGACAACGAAGCCGCGTCAACGGCTGAACAAGGCGGCGACGACGCACCCGACCGCGATGCAGAAAACCAAAAACGCTGCGAACGCCATCCGGCCAGTTTACGCCTGTTTGGCAAGATGCCCAATCCGCGCCGAGCGGGCCGCCTTAATTCTGCGTGACGTTGCTGCCCTTGAGGGTAAGCCGGCTGTCAGCCTTAATCGCGATGTTGCCGGAGCCGGAGACCGTTATTTCCTTACCCTGAATCAAAATGGTTCCGTCCGCCTTCAGGACGATCGAGGCGCCGCCCGTTTTCAGGACGACCTCGCCGGACGACACCGATACATGCTGCTCCAGCCTCTCGACCTCGCGCCAGAGCGTGCGCAATACGTTTGCGAGGTGCTCCATGGCCGGGAGTTGTCTGGCGGCCTGGTCTTGTTGGATCAGATGGGCGGTTTGATTGAGCGAGTCGGCAAATTCCTTGGAGAACATGGCGGCCTCCCTTTTTTACAACCCGCCAATGTTCCATCCGCAGCCCGGTTAATTCAAGGGCCTGAATCACATCGTCGTAAAGAGGCTCCGTCAGAACGAATGGCCGAAAGCCGTCGCCCTTGGCCGTGGCGATGCGCTACCGCTCGATCAGCCAAATTTTGCGGCGACCCAGATGGCGGTCCGCAACGACCACCGGCGCGGAGTCGACGATGACTCGGCCCCGCCCGGCCGGCGCGAAATCGAGGCCGAAGTCGCTGCCGGGGCTTCCCGAACCCGCCTCGGCCGCCGGCGGCTCGGCGTTGCCGATGCCGTCGATCGCCATACGGAACGGCACGGTCTGCGCCTCGGCGCTCGCCGCCCCGATCGTCAGAAACAGGCCCGTCGCCGCGGCCAGGAGCAAGGTTCGCATCGTCGTTCCCTTCCGGCTCAACGCCATACCCAACAAAACGCCTTAGAGGCCGCCGCGTTCCAGGCGGCTCCCCGCTGGCGGCTAGACGAGCCGCGATTGCGCCTTGGCCGCTTCGATGAAGCTGGCAAACAACGGATGCGGCTCGAACGGGCGCGATTTCAGTTCGGGATGATATTGCACGCCGATGAACCAGGGATGATCGACGAACTCGACGGTTTCGGGCAATAGCCCGTCGGGCGACATGCCGGCGAACAGAAGACCCTTGGCCTCCAGCCGCTCGCGATAGGCGGTGTTGACCTCGTAGCGGTGGCGATGGCGCTCCGAGATTTCGCTCTTTCCGTATATCGCGGCGATTTTCGAGCCTTCGAGCAGATCGGCGCGATAGGCGCCAAGCCGCATCGTGCCGCCGAGATCCCCTTCGGCGCGGCGCTGTTCGAGCTCGTTGCCGCGCAGCCATTCGGTCATCAGGCCGACGACCGGCTCCGACGTCGGGCCGAATTCGGTGGAATTGGCCTCAGCGACCCCCGCCAGCGAGCGCGTCGCCTCGATCACCGCCATCTGCATGCCAAAACAGATGCCGAGATACGGCACCTTGCGCTCGCGCGCGAATTTGGCGGCCAATATCTTGCCCTCGGCGCCGCGCGGCCCGAAGCCGCCGGGCACCAGAATGCCATGGACGCCTTCCAGATGGGGCGCCGGATCGGCGGTCTCGAAAATCTCGCTCTCGATCCAGTCGAGCTTCACCGCGACGCGGTTGGCCATGCCGCCGTGCGTCAAGGCCTCGATCAGCGATTTATAGGCGTCCTTGAGGCCGGTATATTTGCCCACGATGGCGATCGTCACCTCGCCCTCGGGATTGTGGAACGCCTTGGTGACGCCCGCCCAGCGCGTCATGTTCGGCTTGGGCGCCGGCTCGATGCCGAAGGCGGCCAGCACCTCGCGGTCGAGCCCGGCGTCGTGATAGGCGCGCGGCACGTCATAGATCGAGCCGACGTCGCGCGCCTCGATCACCGCGCTCTCGCGCACGTTGCAGAACAGGCCGAGCTTGCGGCGCTCCTCGCGCGGGATTTCGCGATCGGTGCGGCACAACAGGATATCGGGCTGGATGCCGATCGAGCGCAGCTCCTTGACCGAATGCTGCGTCGGCTTTGTCTTGAGTTCTCCGGCGCTTGGGATGAACGGCAGCAGCGTCAGGTGGATATAGACACCGTGCCCCTTGGGCAGATCGTTGCCGAGCTGGCGGATCGCCTCGAAGAACGGCAGGCCCTCGATATCGCCGACCGTGCCGCCGATCTCGACCAGCACGAAATCGACGCCGTCATTGCCCTCCAGCACGAATTCCTTGATCGCATTGGTGACATGGGGGATCACCTGCACGGTCGCGCCGAGGAAATCGCCGCGCCGCTCCTTGGCGATGATCTCCTGATAGATGCGCCCGGTCGTTATATTGTCGCGCCGGTTGGCCGAGCGGCCGGTGAAGCGCTCGTAATGGCCAAGGTCGAGATCGGTTTCGGCGCCGTCGTCGGTGACGAAGACCTCGCCGTGCTGGGTGGGGCTCATGGTCCCCGGATCGACATTGAGATAGGGATCGAGCTTGCGCAGACGCACGGTATAGCCGCGCGCCTGCAGCAGCGCGCCGAGCGCCGCCGAAGCCAGACCCTTGCCAAGCGAGGAGACCACGCCGCCAGTGATGAAGATATAGCGAGCCATGGGAGCCGAGGTCTAACGCCTCAAACTCGATTCGGCGAGAAAAGAATCGCCCGGCGGGGAAATTAGCCGGGAAAAGCCGCGCTCAGCACCACACCCAACCACAGCCGAAGAAGCGATAGCGGTAGATTCGGACGTAATGGGGGTGCGAGGCGCGCGGCGGCGGGGCGGTCTTCTGGGGCGGCGGCACGTCAGGGTTTTCGGCGCGCGGATCGATCAGCTCGGCCTTTGCCCGAAGCGCGCCGGCTTTTTCGAGGTCGACCGGGCCCAAAAGGCCGCGCTCGTAGAGAATGGCCAGGAATTTCAGGGAATAACCGTCGCCGAGATCGGCCGCCTGCTGGAAATACTGAGCCGCCGCATTGTAGTCGCGCGGCGTTCCCTTGCCGTTGAAATACATCACGCCGGCCTGGGCCAGCGCGAAGGCGTTGCCGGCCTCGATCGATTTTTCGTACCAGGCGAGCGCTTGGGCGTCGTCCTCCTTCACGAACAAGCCGTTGGCGTAGGCCGTGCCGAGATCGCCCATGCCGTTGGGCGCGCCGCCGAGCGCCGCCTTGTTGAGGAGGTCGAAGGCGCGCTGAGGGTCCTTGACGACGCCGCGGCCGGTCGCGAAGAGCACGCCGAGCGCATCCTGAGCGAAGGCGTAGCCGGCGTCCGCCGCCTTCGTGTAATGGCGCGCCGCCTCCAGATAGTTCTTGGTCGTATCGTAGCCGACGCCAAGCAGGTATTGCAGGCGCGCATCGCCAGGATTGGCGCTTACCGCCGCCTCGCAGGCGGCGATGGCGGGGGCCCAATTGCGGGTCTTGGCCTCTTTCATCTGGTCGGGCGTGGCGAAAGGCGGCGCCGGCGCGCCAAGGCGTTCGCAATCGCCGGCCGGCCCGCTGGCGGCGACGGGCGCAGGCGCAGGCGCAGGCGCGGCGGTGCGCGGCGCCTGGTCCGCGGCGCTGGCGGCGGGCGCTGGCGCAGGCGGCGCGACTGGAGCCGGCGCCGCGGGCGCGTTCTGGCCGACGACGATGGGCGCCGCCGGCGGCGGACCGGCCAGATACACATCGCCGACGAGCGAGGAACTGTCCCACGGCGTCTGGCGCCGCTCGGTCGCCTGCAGCACGTCGCCGCGCACCTTGGAGATCATCTGGCGCACTTCGAGGCCGGGCGTGGCGACATATTTCAGAAGCGCAGCGGTGAAAGGAGAATTCCGGCCGGCGCCGTCGAGCGCGACATTGTTGGGCTGGGTGGAATAGACGATCAGCGAGCCTTCGCCGCTCGCGTCGATGCGGCCAAGGCCGCGCGTCGATATCGCGCGCCCGGAACTCGCCAGCTTCTCGGCGAACGGATTGTTGCGGCAGGCGTCGAGGATGATGATATTGGCGCGCCCGCTGGCGCCGCTCTCCATCTCCTGCTGGATGTCGCTGAGGTTGATCGTGTTGAAGCGCACGTCGGCCGGGCTCTCGATCTTGGCGTCGACGGGCAACAGATAATTCTCGCCGTTCATCTGCAGGCCGTGCCCGGCGTAGAAGAACAAGGCGACGTCGGCGCCGCGCAGCCGCTCGGAAAACTCGCGCACCGCCTTGGCCATCGCCTCGCGCGTCGCGTCGCGCTGCTCGATCACCTCGAAGCCGACTCCGCGCAGGGCCTGCGCGAGATCGGCCGCGTCGTTGGAGGGATTCTCGAGGGCGGGAACCGCCTCATATTTGCCGTTGCCGAGCACCAGCGCCAGGCGCACGCCCGCCAGAGCCGCTGATTGAACGGCGAGGAGCGCCGCCAAGGCGCATAGCAGGACGACGAGGGATCGACGGCAAAAATCTCGCATCGCGCTCGCTTACGGTCTTGAGGGTGAGCGCCGGTCATGCGGCGTCTTGCAGTCGATGGGCTCGATATTGAGGTTGGGCGCGCGAGGCGTCAAGCCGCTGTCGGAGTCCAAAGACATGGGAGGCAGGCGCTGATCCCAGCGCCACGCGTTCATTGATTGCTTGAAGGCGATTGTGCGCGAAAGGAATTCGAACTCAAGGATCGCCCTTCGGGCGACCGCCGGAGGCGGCGCGCGCGTTGCGCGCGTCCTTGACTTCGAATTCCTTTCGCGCGCCGCTCCGCCAAGCAAACAATGAACAGATCTGCCCCCAACCTTTCGTCTCATATGTCGCGGATCCCAGGCAGCCGCGCGCCTCAGGGCGGCGGCGCCTCGCTGGGGACGAGCGGCTCCATCAGGCTGAGCTTGGTGAGGTCGGCCACCGTATGGCCTTCCTCGTCCCAGGAGACCGCGTCCTGGTAGCGCATGCCGAAGGCGATCGCGGTCGGTCCATAGCCGTGGATGTCGTTGACCTGGGTCGACAAAGTGACGTCGCGGGCCACCAGGCTGAGGAACAGGCGCACGTCGTCCTTGACGAGGCTCTCGGGCGTGCAGCCGGCGAGCGGGCTCTTGTCGTCGATGTAATGGATCAGCGTCCAGGTCAGCGGAAACAGCGGAAAATGCGACATCCGCAGCGACAGGTCATAGGGCCGGCGGAAGCGCTCGCCTTCCTTGCTGCGGCCCATTCCCAGCGCGGTCAATTGGACGCGCACGTCGGCGAGCAGCGCCGCGCGGCCGTTGGCGATGCGGATCATCAGCGCCGGCGAGCCGTCATGGACGCCGATGATCGCCTTGTCGGCGTAGAAAATCTTGGCCTTGGGGCGCGAGAAGCGGCCAAACACCAGCCCGGTCAGCACAGCGGTGAAGGCGACGCCGCAGATGATTTCGGAACTGGCGATCACATGACCATAGAAGGTCGCGGGCGACATCGCGCCGTAGCCGACAGTCGCCAGCGTCTCCAGGCTGAAGAAAAACGCGTCGGAGAACGAACCCGGCCCGGCATTGGCGATCGCGCCGGGCTGTATGAGATAAAGGCAGGCGAACAAGGCGTTGATGAGCAATTCCATGCCGAGCATCGCGCCCAGAAACGCCGGCCAGCTAAGGTTCAGCGCGATATGATAGGGGTCGCGCCAGTCGTAACGCCTGAGGCCGACCTTATGCAGTTCGAAATAGCCGACGTCGATGGGCAGGCCAACGCCCCGGTCGGTTTTGACGTTGAGGCGGAAGTTCTTGTTCTTGGGATCGGCCATGCGCGCTTCCCGTTGCTCGGTATCCCGCGCGGCCCATCTTCGGCGTTTTGCCGCTTCTGGCAAGCTGCGCGACGCGTTCGCCGGAAGCGGCGCTCGCGGCTAGCGTCGGACAGACCTTCCAAGCAAGGAATATCAGGGGTTTAGATAGCGTCATTGTCGCTTTGAGGCCGGGCGTGGACCTGCGCTCGCTTAGCGTAGAGTCGCGGTGAAGAAATCGAGCGCCAGTCTGATTGTCTCGGCGTGGACAGAATCGCGGCCGGCGCGCTGCGGATCTACGCACGGGCCGGGAAGGACGAGGCGTCCAACCGCGGTGCAGGCGCCGACAAATACGAAATGGCCGGCGTGCGGAAAGAGTTTCAAGCTCGCGTGCGGGATGGCCTTGACGAAAGCCTCGGCGGCGGCGGCCGGCGGCACGATCTCGTCGTCCGTTCCAGCGACGATGCCTACGGGAATCGAGATTTCGCCAAGGCTCTCCGGCGTGAAGATCGGCCCCGGCCCCGGCGCCATGGCGAAGACGGCGCGGATGCGTTCGTCGCGATAGGACTTGCCGGCCAGGCTGTAGCGCTGCCGGAAATCGGCATCGGAACTCAGCCGCGCCGCGATCTTCTGGCGCAGTTCGGCGCCCGGCGGCGGCGGTTTGCACGACGCATCGGCGGCCGGCGAGGCGCAGAACGCCTGCAGCTGCGCCGGATTGGCGATGCCGCCGGCGGCCGCGATGACGGTGTAGCCGCCGAGCGAATGACCGGCGGCGCCGATGCGCGCGGGATCGATCTGGCTGGCGAAGGTTTTATCGGCGAGCATCGCGTCGATGACGGCGCTGAGATCGACGGCTCGGAGCCACCACAGCGAGAGACCCTCGAGCGTGTAATCCTCGAGCGCGTTGTCGCCGGGATGGTTGACCGCGACGACGACAAAGCCCCGCGCCGCGAGCGCCGTGCCGAGCCAGGCGAGGGAGGACGCCATGTCGCCGTTGCCGTGAGACAGGAGAATGAGCGGGCGCCGGGGCCCCGCCGCGGGCGCCGCATCGCGCGCGGCGCTGCCGGCGCTGAAGAACGGCGCGATGGCCGGCCCGATCCATTGCGGCTCCTCGCGCGCATCGGCGGCGGCAGGGTACCAGATCATCGCGCGCAGCGCCTGCGTCTTGGCGCCGCGCCAATCATAGGGCTCGGCCGGGATAAAATCCCGCGCCGTGACGCCGACCTTGAAGACGGCCTCGGCGCAAGCGACATTCACCCATGCGAAGAGGACAAGCGTCAGCGCCAACAACCTCATCCGACGCGCTCCAGAAGACTCGTTTAGACCTGTAAACCGCTACAGACTGACCGGCAACGCGGCGACAAGTTCGAAGCGTCGCCGCGCGCCATCCTCTAAGGAACCATCGCCATGCCAACCCCGACACGCATCCTGGCCGTGATCGCCGCGCTCGCCTTCGGCGCGACGGGCGCGGCGGCGGGCGAGGCGGCGGCGCGGCGGGTGATCGGGTTTTCGCCCGACGGCGCCAATTTCGCGCTCGAGGAATTCGGCGGGTCCGACCCCGGCAACGGCGGGGGCAATGTCCATTCGTTCATCTCCATCGTCGATACCGCCACCAACGAGATACTCGATGAATCCGTCAGCGCGACATTGGATGGCGGCGGCGACGACCTTCTCGCGCCGCTGCGGCATCTGGCGGCCCAGGCGGCAGGCGGCGCGCTTGGCGAGCGCAAGATCGGCGCGCCCGGCCGGCTCATCGGCGCCGATGCGTCGAGCCGGCCCGGCGACCAATTCTATTATTTCGACGTGTGGAAGGTCGAAAAGGCCGCCAAGCCGACACTCGACATCCAGGCGCCGGAAATCGGCGGCAAGGCGCAGCTCGCCCTCGACTATGAGGCGCCGCCGAAGGCGACGGACGGCGGCGAGGCTTCGAGCCCGACGCCCCCGACTTTCGTGCTGACCCTCGTGAAACCCGACGGCAAGCGCACCGCCCTCACGCGCGCCGTCCCCGACCCCAGGGCGAGCGAGCGCGGCGCCTTCTATAAATATGCGATCGCCGAAGCCTATCTTCTGCCGCGCAAAGGACAGACGCCGGTGATCGCCGCGGTCGTCGAGACGTTCACCGCCGGGAGCGAAGGCGCCGACCGCAATTTCATCCCGGTGGCGATCGCCCTGCCCGCGCCGTGAGGGGCAGCCGGGCGTTCACAGTTTTCCCTCGGACGGTCGACTCTTGCCGTTCGCCGGGCCATTGTCGGGATCCTTAGCATCCGCCGTTCGGGGGGCGACAATGGTTGCGTCAAGGCTTGCGAGCTTCCTGGCCGCGCGGGGAATTCACTACGGCTGGTTGATGGTCGCGCTGACCTTTCTCTATGGCGTGTGCGCCACGGCGGCCATGTCCATTCCCGGCGTGCTGCTGACGCCGATTTCCAGGGAACTCGGCTGGTCGATCGGCGAGCTTTCCGGCCCGCTGGGTCTGCGCATGGCTTTGTTCGGTCTCGTCGCGCCATTCGCCGGCGGCCTCATTCTCATTTACGGCCCCCGCAAAGTTGTCGTCGCGTCGGCCGGACTGCTGGTGACCGGATTGATCCTCGCCATCGTGATGACCGCCAAGTGGCAGCTGTGGCTGGCGCTTGGCGTCCTCCTCGGCGTTGCGCCCGGGATGACCGCGCTGGTGCTCGCGGCGACGGTCTCGACGCGCTGGTTCACGGCGCGGCGCGGCCTGGCGCTGGGGATACTCAGTGCGGGCAACGCGACAGGACAGTTGATTTTTCTGATGCCTGCGGCCTGGATCGCCAAGAACTACGGATGGCGGATGGCGCTGGTTCCTTCCGTCGTCATGGTCGGGCTTCTGGCCTTGCTGTTCGTGTTGCTGTCTCGCGATCGACCGTCCGATGTCGGACTTGCGCCCTATGGCGAGGACAAGGTGCTGCCGGCGCCGCCGAGGCCGACAGGCAATGCGTTCGGCGTAAGCATCAACGCGCTTCGCGCCGCCTCGACTTCCCTCGTTTTCTGGGTTCTCACCTTCACGTTTTTTATTTGCGGCGTCTCGAGCTTCGGACTCATGCCGCATTTCGTCACGCTGTGCGGCGACTTCAACATCGATCCGATGATCTCCACCGGATTGCTGGCGGCGATCGGCGTCTTTGACCTTATCGGAACCGTCGGTTCCGGCTGGCTGTCCGACCGCTACGACAACCGCTGGCTGCTCGCTTGCTACTACGGCTTCCGGGGCGTGTCCTTGATCTGGCTGCCCTATAGCGGCTTCTCGCTGGTCGGCCTTTCGTTCTTCGCCGCGATTTATGGGCTCGACTTCATCGCCACGGTGCCGCCTTCCGTGCGGCTGACGGCGCAAAGCTTCGGACGCGAACAGGCGCCGCTGGTGTTCGGCTGGATATTCGCGGCTCATCAATTGGGGGCCGGCGTCATGGCCTTTGCGGCGGGCGCTTCGCGCGACGCCTTGGCGAGCTATCTTCCCGCCTTCCTCAGCGCGGGCGTGCTTTGCCTCGTCGCTGCGCTCTCGCTCTGGCTGCTGCGCGGACGCGCCAAGCCGACAATCGCCGCCGCCGTGACGGCGTAAAAGCGCAAGCCGCAAGCCGACCTATCGCATCCCCTCGGGAAATCGATCGCAAATTTTCGCTGGATATTCCCCGGCGCGGCCTTTCATATCCGCCCGCCGCCTGCCGATTCGGCGTCGGAAATTCGATGCGCGGACCGAATTTTCCTTCGCCGGAGCTTTGAATGCCCGCTCGCCCGACGACGCACAATCTCGGCATTGCGCTCTATCTCATCGCGATCTTCTTTTTCGCGCTCAACGACGGCCTCGGCAAATGGCTCGCCGCCGATTACGGCGTCGGCCAGTTGCTGGCGCTGCGCACGGTCGGCTCGGCCTTCGTGCTGGGGCCGATGATCTGGCGCATCGGCGCGAGCCTCACCGATACGAGCCATCTCGGGCTGCAGATCCTGCGCATTCCCTGTATGGCGCTCGACACGTTCTGCTTCTATTACGCGACGCGAACGATGCCGCTCGCCGACGTCATGACGTTTTACATGGCCTCGCCGCTGATCATCACCGCTCTGTCGGTCCCGCTGCTCGGAGAAAAGGTGGAATCGTTCCGCTGGATCGCGGTGGCGATCGGCTTCGTCGGCGTCGTGATCGCGCTGCAGCCGTCAAGCGCGATGCTGTCGTCGGCTTCGCCGCTGGCCTTTCTCGGCGCCGTGGCGTTCGCGCTGGGTCAGACGGTGACGCGCCGGCTGCGCGGCGTGCATTGGCTGCAGCTCGTCGTGTGGCAATTCGCCGGCGCCGGCCTGATCGGCGCGGCGACCCTGCCATGGATCTGGGTGACGCCGGGCCGGCTCGATCTCGGCCTGCTGTTCCTGCTCGGCATCGTCGCCATGCTGTGCTTCGTCTGCCTGACGCGCGCGCTGGCGATGACGCCGACCGCCGTACTCGCGCCGTTCCAATATACGATGCTGCTTTGGGCGACGATCATCGGATGGATCGTCTGGCGAGACGCGCCGAGCCTGCCGATCCTGATCGGCAGCGCGATCATCATCGGCAGCGGATTGTTCGTGCTCTACCGCGATCGCGAGCCGAGCGTCGCCGTTCCCGAATAGGGCGCGGAATGACACGCGCCGTGCGATGGGCGTGAAAACGTCGGAAGCGGACACGCCGGCCTGCCGGTTTGTCAGCGACCGGCGGCGCTCGCCTTCGCCTGCCGCCTCGCTGTCGACGGGCTCTTGCCAAAATACCTCAGCGCGGCGCGGCAGAAATGGCTTTGATTGGCGTAGCCGCACATCGCGGAAATCTCGGCCAGCGTTCTGTCGGAATGCTCGAGGAGGTTCTTGGCCTTCAGCGCCCGCTCCTGCATCAGCCATTGATGGGGCGTGAGTCCGGTGGACTGCCGGAAAGCCCGGATGAAATGTCGCGCCGAAACGCCGCAAGCCAGGCCGAGTTCGTCCGCGGTCGGCGGGTTGCAGATTCGGGCGACCAGAATTTCCTTGGCGATGCGCTCCTGCCACGACGCGAGCCCGCCCCGGCTGCGCTCGATCGGCGAAGCGTCGGAGTAATGGTGGATCAAATGGGACATCAAGAGAACCGAGACTTCATCGACAAAAAGCTGCGTGATCTGGGCGGGATTCTCGAAAGCGCGGTCGATGATATTGAGCAGGTTCGTGATGATATAATCGTCAAAGCCGGGGTTCGGCGGGCGAAGCCTCACGTCGGACCGGCGGGCCATGCTTTCGGCGACGGAGATCATTCGTTGGCGGGGGAGGTAGACCCGCATCATGTCATAGCGCCCTTCCACCTCCACCATCGGCAAATCGGAGAGGTCGAAAAGGGTTGCGCCGCGGAACGGAATGTCGTGCCGCTGACGCCCGCCGAGCAGGATGCGGGTCGAAGACCGGCGATTGAGGTGCAGGGTATAAGCGTCCTCGGGCGTCACATCGCCCAGGCGCGTCCAGTGTTCGGCGCGCAGGCTCGTGAAGGTGGCCTGCGGCGCCACATCGGGCAGTCCGGCCGCAAAACAGGCCCGCACGGCGGAGTGAAACCGCTTCTGCAGCCATTCGCCTTCGCCGCTGGACTGCATGAGGGACCCAAACGGAGCTGCCGGCATCGCCGGCCCTGAGCGAGCCTACCGCGCGACCGAGCGGACGGCAATATTGTATAGAACCGCCAGCCTTGCATGAAAGCGACAAGAATTTCTGTTGCTTTTCAAGAAGTTGTTGAGGAGGAAGGCGAGGCCGAATATTGGCTTGTGAGCGAGCGGATGCCCACATCTATGGCTTCTGCCCGACGTCCGCAGGACCGAGCCCTGCGATCCAACAGGGAGAGCGTCTTGAAACGCATCGGCGAGCGGTGCTGGCGGCTGGAACTCTGGAATCTGCCTCGGCGCAATCCGCACCGAAGTCCGGCATCGAGAACGTCGTCTTGTTGCGTGGCGCATTCGCCGACGGTTCTCAGGCGCCAATCAGTAACGTGAACCCGTAGCTAACAGGTCTTTACCTCCAACCGAAAAGGAGAATGATCATGGCGCAGCATATTGAGAACGTGGTCCTGGTGCACGGGGCTTTCGCGGACGGCTCCGGCTGGAAGAGGGTCGCCGACATCCTTAGGAATGGTGGCTACAAGGTGTCGGTGGCGCAGCCTCCCGAGACCTCGTACGCCGACGACCAAAAGTACACGAAGGCCGCAATCGACGCCATGGGCGGGCCGGTGGTTCTGGTCGGCCACAGCTACGGCGGGTCAATCATCACCGAGGCCGGCAACCATCCAAACGTCAAAGCGCTTGTCTATATTGCCGCCTTCGCCCTCGATGAAGGGGAAAGCTGTGCATCGATCGAACAGGCCGTGCCGCAAGCCTCCAAGGCGTTCCAATCGGACAGCAACGGACTTTGGTGGATTGACCAGGCGCATTTCACGGCGGACTTCGCCGCGGACATTCCACGGGATGAGGCTGAGTTCATGGCCATATCGCAGGTGCCGATCTCCACCGATTCATTCACCCACCAGGTCAAGAATCCCGCCTGGAAGCACAAACCCACCTGGTACATGGTGGCTACCGAAGACCGATCGATCAATCCGGATCAGGAACGCATGATGGCCAGGCGCGCCAAGGCCAAGACGGTCGAAGTGAAGTCGAGCCATGTGGCCTACATGTCTCACCCGAAGGAAACAGCCAAGCTCATCGAAGAGGCTGCCGCATCCGTCAATCAGTTAAGCGTCGCTGCTACGTAGAGGCTATTCCCTGGACGCGTCCACGCGTCCCAGGAATAGTCCGGTTTCCTTCACGCCGCCAGTGCTGACGATCGGCTAAGCCATCGGCCGAGCTCTGACTGAGGCAACACCAGAATGGGAGCGCTTCGCCATGCCGATGATCGACATCTATGCAACCGCCGGCGCCTTCGCCGACGCCCACAAACTGGCGGCCGACGCCGCCGCCGTGGTGAAGGGCGTCGAGAAGGTCCCCGACATCCCGATGTTCCGCCAGAACACTGCAGCCTTCGTCCACGAAATGGCCGCCGGGGCCATCGCCAATGTCGACGGCGACGGCGGCTATGTGCGCGTTCAGGTGCTCACTAACGCCGGCGCGCTCGACCGCGAAAAACAGATCGCCGTCGTGTCGCAGCTCACCGACCTTGTCGCCGCGGCCGCGAACGATCCAGGCCTGAAGAAGCGGACCTGGGTGCTTCTGACGGAAGCGGCGCCGGGCGGCTGGGGACTCTGGGGACACGCCCACACCAACGATGAGCTCGTCGGTGCGGCGAGGGCGGAGATCGCCAAGCTTCGGGGCTGACGCACCCGACCTTCGTCCTGACCCAGTCATCGCGTTAGCGCTGGCCACGACATGTGAAAACGCACATTTTGCCGCGGAATGACTTCGCGGTGGCTCTCGCCCCATAGCGCGCTCCCGCTTGCCATGCGACAATTGCCCGATGAGCCTCCTCGCACTAGCGCTTGCGATTGCGGTCCAGACAGGAGGACGCGCTCCCCTCGATTGCGCCTATGCGCCAAGGGCGGGCGGCGAAATGTCGACCTTTCCCCATTGCGCCTGGAACGGCGCGAAGGGCGAGGTGCGTTTCGCCCGCCGGCGCCTCGGAGGGATGGCCTATGACGAACGCGGCCTCGCCAGCGTCTATGTCGGCGGCTGGCGATATGTGGCGCGCGACGGCCGTTCGGCGCCCGTCATGACATTGGACAATGGCGCGGACCCGTTCGTAAGCGGCCTGGCGCGTTCTGCGAACGGCAAGAAGATCGGCTACATCGACCGGAGTCTAAGGACGGTCATTCCAGCGCAGTTTGACGGAGCCTATCCGTTCGAGAACGGGCTCGCCGTGGTTTGCAAGGGGTGCCGGACGGTGTCCGAGGGCGAGCCTTCCTCCTATGTCGGGGGAAGCTGGGGCTGTATCGATCCTCGAGGCCGCTTTGTCGTCGCCCTGCACCCCGCCAGGGACTACGCGTCGTGTTCGCGCCCCGACAATTGACGCGCGGCCCGCCGCCGAGGGTCGCTGAAGGCGCCGCGCCTGCTACTCGCATCGTCCGCCCGCTTCACCCACGCGGCGCATTCATCTGGACAAAATACGCGTCCAGCTCCTGACGGCTGGCCAAGCGCCGCACTTCGGACGTCTCGTAGCCGATTTCCGTCTCGCCCTTTTCCAGCCGCGCAAAAATGCTGTCGGCGAAGGCATCCACATTGACCCCGAACGTGTGGAGGCCTGGCCCGCCCAAATCCGTGTTGACGGCCGGCGGCACGATCTCGACCACGTCGAGCGCGGTGTCTTTGAGCTGATGTCGCAGGCTGAGCGTGAACGAGTGCAGCGCCGCCTTGGTGAGGCAGTAAGTCGGCATGACGGCAAAGGGCGCAAAGGCCAAGCCCGATGTGACGTTGACGACCGCGCCGAACGGGGCCTCGGCCAAGTGGGGCAATAGCAGCATGGTGAGATGCAGCGGGGCGTCGAGATTGGTCGCCAGTTCAGCCCGGTGCGCCGACCAATCTTGGGGCTGCAGCAGCGGCGCCGGACGGTTCTGGATGCCCGCGTTGTTGACGAGCACGTTCAGCGCCGGAAAGCGTCTGCGGGCCTCCTCGACCAATGCCGCGCGGCCCCCTTCGTTCGACACGTCGCTCTGCAGCGTCTCGAGGGCGGGCATGTCGCGTTTTGCCGCCGCCAGCGCCTCGGCCCGCCGGCCGCTGATGATGACGCGATTGCCGCGCGCGGCATAGCGCCTGGCCAGCGCAAGCCCAATGCCGCTGCCGCCGCCCGTAATGAGAATGGTGTTGCCGGTCATGCGCATGGGTTTGTGTCCTTCGCCCGGGATACCGCCATCAAGATTCATGTCCCTGGATTGGCGAGAGCTCGGCAAAGGCCGACCCTATGCCCGAGGACGCCCCTGTGACCAGCGCAAGCGGCCGTACTCGAGAGCACGGCATTTCTTCCTCCCAAAATCGGCCTGCGTTCCAATCCAAATTATCGACAATTCCGTGTCGTAGGGCGTCGGCGCCCCTCATGCGCCGAGAATCTTGCCGAGCAGGCGCGCCAGTTCATCGCGCTCGGCGCCGGTGAGCGGCGAAAATGATCTCTGGGTCACCTCGGACATGATTTTCTGTCCGTCGTTCAGCCGTTCGTGGCCCTTTGCCGTAAGCGTTTGGACATTCGCGCGGCCAATCCCAGGTTCGGACTCGATCAGGCCGGCGGCCTGCATGCGCTTCAGCAAGGTTCCCAACGCCTGGTCCGAATTGAAAGTTTTTTCCGCAAGATGGCGCTGCGAACACCGAGGATTCTGTTCGATCTCTCGAAGCGCGTTCCACTGAACAAGACTTACGCCCAGCGGCGCAAGGCGCTTGTCCAACTCACGATGGTGGCCGTACTGAACGCGTTTGATTAGCCAGCCCAGACGTTCAGGAGAACTTGACATATAAGGATATTTATATAAACATAGTGATATCGTCAAGCGACCGCGAGGCGTGCCTCGCCTCGACCCGAAATCGAGCGGGGCGCCGGCGGGCGTATTCCGATCGCTCAGGCGCACAGTTTGAGCCGGTCCTCTCTTCGAATCCAGCGGGTGCAACCATGAAAATCTCCGAGAGCGGCAATGGACGAAATATCCTAGTTTTACATGGCGGGGGCGGCCCAGCAACAATGGCGGGCCTATCGGCGCACCTTGCTGAAAATGCGCATGTCGTCACGCCAACGCATCCTGGCTGGGACGGAACGCCGCGGCCGGAGTCGATCGGCACGATCGCCTCGCTCGCCGACGCCTATGGGCAATTCCTCGACGAGCGCGACCTGAGGGATGTCCTCCTGATCGGGTCTTCGCTCGGGGGATGGCTCGGCGCCGAGATCGCGCTGCGCGACGCCGCCCGTCGAGTCGCGGGGCTCGTCATTATCAACGGCGTCGGCGTGGACGTCGCAGGCCACCCGATCACCAACATCACGGGCTTCACCCCGCAACAGCTGGCCCAGGCGGCTTTCCACGACCCCGCCAAATTCGGCGCCGGCGCCCCTCCGCCGACGCCCGAGCGGATCGCCATGATGCGCGCCAACGCGGCGGCGACCGTGTTGTTCTCGAGCGAGACATACGGTTACGATCCGACCCTGCTCGGTCGATTGAAGGGGATCAACGTCCCGACCCTCGTGCTCTGGGGCGAGTCGGATCGCGTGGTCACCAAGGAATACGGTCGCGCTTACGCCGCAGCGATCCCGGGCGCGCAGTTCGAAATCGTCGCCGAGGCTGGACACCTTCCATGGATCGAACAGCCTGCGCAGACGTTTCGCCTGCTCGATCCATTTGTCGCCGCCGCCGGCAAACCTTGATAAGTCAGGGCGCCAAGGACTCTCGCGCAACCTAAATCCCCTAGCCCGCCTCCTCCTCCGGCCCCGTCACCGTCACGTTGAGGTCGGTGATGAGCCCGGTCGCCAGCGAATAGACCCAGCCGTGCACGCAAAGATCCTGGCCGCGCGCCCAGGCGTCCTGGACGAAAACGTCGGAGGCGACGTTGCGCACCTGGCGGATCACGTTGAGTTCGCACAGGCGATTGAGGCGGGCGCGCTCCTCGGGAATCGCCTCGAGTTCGTGGCGATGGTCGTGGAACACTTCGCGGATCGGATGCAGCCAGTGATCGACGAGGCCGCGGCGCTGCCCATCGACCGCCGCGGCGACGCCGCCGCAGCCGTAGTGGCCGACCACCATGATATGCTTGACCTTGATGACGTCGACGGCGAATTGCAGCACGGAGAGATAATTGGCGTCCTGCGGCGGCGCGAGATTGGCCACGTTGCGGTGCACGAATAATTCGCCGGGATCGAGATCGACGATTTCATTGGCCGGCACGCGGCTGTCGGAACAGCCGATCCACAGATATTCGGGCGCCTGCTGGCGGGCGAGCCGCCGGAAGAAGTCGGAATCGATCGAAATCTTGCGCGCCGCCCAGGCGCGATTCTTGGCCTTCAGGTTTTCCAGCATGGGCCGCCCCTTCACGCCTGTTGTTGCAGCGCACATAATAGAGCGAGGCGGGCGGCCAGCGCCAGTGCCACCCGCCTTGATTTGTGCGCATTGCCCAGCCGAGATAGCGTTTTCCAAATGGCCCAGGCGGGGACGTTGATGAAAGACTTGTTGAAGCGCCGCATTCTTATCGGCTTTGTCGCGGCGGCGGCCTGCGGCTGGCCCGGCGCCTCGCTCGCGCTCGACGTCGGCCCAAAAAGCCTGCCGCTGACGGTCGCGGGCGTGCCCGTGCAAATCCCCATAGCCGGCGCCCTCGACGTGCATACCGACGCCGATTCCATGACGATCAAGGCCTCGGCGAGCGGCGATCTCAAATCCATCCAGGATCATGCCCTCGCCATCGCGCGCGGCCTGCGCCTGCCGCGCGATCCCTGCGCCCACAAGAACATCAATGTCGTCGTCAACAGCGTCGATGCGGCGAAGATCACGCCGGCCGGCGCCAGCGCGGTGATCGATCTTTCCGGCCATGTCACGGTCTGGCTGTGCAAGAAGATCCTTGGCGAGATGCTGAAGACCGAGATCGCCTCCGACAGCGTCACTATATCCGCGCCGGTCGAACTCTATGTCGCCAGCCCCCAATCGGTCGCGCTGCGGCTCACGGGACCGGCGACGCTGGCGACCGGCGATCCCTTGACCACCGAGGCCGCGAACGCGTTCGTGGGCGACGTCAACGGGCTGCTGACGCTGCAATTGAGCAAGCTGCTCGACACCGCGCGGGCCCGCGCCGCCATCCCGCCGCTGCCCGGCCTCGACGTGACGATCGAAACCGCCGCCTTCGCGCAGGATGGGGCAAAACTCATCGTGCGCGCCAGCGGCCATGCGACGATGACCAGCGCCGCGTTCGGCAGCCTGATGGGGTTCCTCGGCCATTAGACTGGGAGCGCGGGCGTCCCGCCCGCTCTTGAACGGTGACCCTAAAGGCCGAGGTTGCAAGAAGAGGCGACCGGGACGGTCGCGGTCCCGGGGGCGTGCGGCCGCAACGCGCAGCAGTGACGATTACGCCGCGCGCAGCGTCGCCTCGTCGAGGTCGAAATGGCGCTTCAGCTCGAGCCAGCCCTTGGGCGTGACGTCGACGGCGCGCGAGTCCTTGGCGCGGCGCAGCCAGCCGGACTCGCAAAACACGCGCAACAATTGAACGCCGAGCGGCCCGGCCAGATGATGGGTGCGTTCGGTCCAGTCGAGACATTGGCGCGCCAGACCGCGCCGCGTCGGCTTGATCGCTGGGACGTCGAGGCCGATCGCGCCGAACCAGGCAAGGCCGGCCGGCGGCGCGGTGAATCGCTTGTCCGGCGCGGGCGCGATATAGCCGCGCGCCTGCATGGCTTGCGTGACCGCGACCCCCACCTGGCCGGCCAGGTGATCGTAGCAGCAGCGGCAGAAACGAAGCTGGCGAACCTGCGGGCTCAGCGTCTGACGCCGCGCCGGCGCCTGAGGCCGGATGGCGGCCAGATGCTCCAGAGCCTGCGCGACATGGGCGCCGGCGAGGCGGTAGTAGCGATGGCGCCCCTCCGTCTCGACCATCACGAGGCCTCCCTCCAGCAGCTTGGCCAGATGCGAGCTTGCGGTCTGCGCGGTGACGCCCGAGGCATAGGCTAATTCGCCGGCCGGCAGGGCGCGCCCGTCCAGCAAAGCCGTCAGCATCGCCGCGCGGGCGGGATCGGCGAGAAGAAAGGCGGTGGCGGAAAAACTCGGCAAAGCGGACATGCAACCCTCCGGTCCTATAGAAGGTTCTATCTCAGGCGGCGGCCTGAATGGTTCGATGCGCATCGAAGCATCCGATCCTATACTCCGATAGAACGGAGCCTCCAAGAAAGAGGCTGAAACCCATGGATGGAATTTCTCTGTCGCGCCCCGCCGGCGTCGTCTTCAACGCCCGCTGGATCACGCTCGCCGCGCTGTGCCTCGCCGTGCTCGTCGCCCAGGTCGACACCGCCGTCGTCAATCTGGCGGTGCGGCCGATCGGCGAATATTTCTCCGCCGGCGTCCAGGCGCTGCAATGGGCGGTCGACGCCTATAACCTGATCTACGCCGTGCTGCTGCTGACCGGCGGCCAGCTCGCCGATCTCTACGGCCGGCGGCGCATTTTCATCGCCGGGGCGGCGATTTTCACCGCGGGATCGCTGGTCTGCGCCTTTGCGCCTTCCATCGTCGTGCTGATCCTCGGCCGCGCGCTCGCCGGCCTCGGGGCGGCCCTCCTCATCCCCGCCTCGCTGGCGATCATCCGGGTGGTCTGGCCCGATCCGGTCGAGCGCGGCCGCGCGCTCGGGGTCTGGGCGGCCTGCAACGGCGTGGCTTTCGCGATCGCCCCGACGCTCGGCGGCCTGCTGATCAACGGGTTCGGCTGGCGCAGCATATTCGTCGTGGTGGTCCCGCTCGGCCTTGCCGCCATCCTGCTGGCGATCCTGGCGATCCCCGAATCTTCCGATCCGAAGAACCGGCGCTTCGACGCTCCCGCCCAGCTTCTTGGCGCGATCGCCCTGGGCGGCCTCGCCTTCGCGGCCATCGAGGCGCATGCGACGCCGATCCTCGCCATCGCCGCCTTCCTCGTCGCGGCGCTCGCGCTTGGATTGTTCCTCAGGGCGGAAGCCAAGACAGGGCCGGCGGCGCTGGTCCCGCTCGACATTTTCACAACGTGCGGATTCCGCGCCGCGATAACCGCGACGACCGGCATGACCTTCGGCATGTATGGCGCTCTGTTCCTGCTGCCGCTGGCCTGGCAAAGCGCGGGCAGGCTGGGCGCCCTGGGCGCCGGACTGGCGCTGATGCCGATGGCCGCGGTGTTCGTCGCCGTCTCGCCGTTTTCGGGCGCGCTGGTCGAAAGGTTCGGCGTGCGCCTCATTACCGCCGGGGGCGTCGCGATCATCGGCGTCGGCCTGCTGACGATCGGCGTGACGGCGTTTGAGGCCTCGCTCGCCCCGGCGCTGGTCGGACTGACGCTGACCGGATTGGGAATGGGCCTGGCGACCGGCCCGCTGATGGGCGCGGCGGTCGGCGCGGTCGGCGCGGCGCGCTCGGGAACCGCCTCCGCCCTCATCAATGTCGCGCGCATGGCGGGCGCGACATTCGGCGTCGCGGTGCTCGGCACCGCCTTCGCGATGGTGCATGGCGGCCCGGAGGGCCTGCGTCTTGCGATGCTGCTCGGCGGCCTCGTCCAGATCGGCTGCGCGGGCGCGGCCTGGGCGATGACGCGGCCGGCCGCGGCGGCGGCGGGTTGAGCCGCTAGGGCTCCGGCCTCTCCGGACCGTCCGGCGGCGGCCGCAGCAGCATGACGCCCCAGACGAAGCCGTTGGTCATGAGATTCTGGAGTTGCGCGGGATCGACCGTGCCGATCGCATTTTCGGCGAAGCCGCGGGTGACCTCGCCCGAAGCGTCGAAGGAGGCCAGCGCATGGCAGGTCATGCAGGAGGAATGCGCCATCGGAATGCGGCCGTTGATGCGATCGACGAGCGAATTGCCGAGCCGCTTCGGTTCGCCGTCGCTGTCGAGGAAATCGGTCTGCGATCCCTTGAGGCAATAGTTTCGCCAGACCGGCTCCAGCCCCTCGCTCGCGAACAGCGCGAGCGCGGCGGGCGACTTCGCGCAATCGCCGTAATCCTCGCTCGCCGGCGTCCTGCCGGGGATATCGGCGATGATCGCGCCGAAGGAATCGTGGCAGCCGATGTCGTCGCAACGCCCTGGATTGGCGCGATGCTCGAACGTCGCCCAGACCCAGTTCTTCAACCGCTTGGCGTTGAGATGCACGCCGAGCAACGCGTAATCGACGGACGACGCGCCGTCGGGCTCGCTCTTGACGTAGTAGTTCTTGCGCACCGTCGCTTCGTCGACGCCGAGCCAGCGTGTGAGATCGCCGATCTTCATCCAGTCGGCCTTGACCTGGACGGCATCCGCAGGCAGGTCGACCTTGACGCCTTGCCTGAATGCGTCCGCGAGCCCCTGCTTCGAATAGAGGCCGCGGGCGACGATGTAGCGATAGGCCGCCCAGTTGCGGCGGATATCCTCCATGATGCAGGCGTCGAGCGGGAAGCGCGCGGCGGTCGCCATCTCGGGATCGAACGATTGCTTGCAGGGCGGCGTCGGCTCGCGCGCGCCGAGCACGGGCCATTCGGGCGGCGATTTGATGTAGAGGTCCTCGTCCGACGCCCAGGTCTCGAATTCGCGCTGGGCGCTGCCCGGCAGGCCTGCCGGGGCCATGGCGGTCGCGAAGGTCTCCCAGGCGAGCCTATCGGAGGATTGTCCCCAGGGCAGCGCGTCGCCGGCCTTGGCGGCGGGCGACAGCGCGAGGCAGAGCCCGAGGAGCGCGCCGCCGGCCGAGCGAAGGACCACCGACGTTCGAGATCGCCTTCCAGGCTCCTCGACGCGAACCGTTCTTCGATACCGCGAGGCGTGGAAGGTCATGGGTAGCCATGGCGTTCGCTCGCTTGTTCCATCGTCGCAGAAAACCGGGCAAGCCAAGCTCTATTTGCTTAGGTTCATGTCCCCACCGGGCCCAAATGCAAAGCCGGGCCTGTACTGCGAATCTTCTTTTGCTTGTTCTTTCTTATCGTCCCTCTGTCCATTCTCCCTTTCCCGTTGTTCTTTCGCTTCGCGGACGCTGTCATCGTGATTGATCTTTTCGAGAGTCTTGTCGAGCTTGCTTTTTTGGGCGGGACCCCCGCTGCCGCCGCCGCCGCCCGCTCCCCACGCGAAGGCGCGTTCGACCGGCGCGCCGGCCATGGCGACGGTGATTGACAGAGCCGCAAAAATCGCAAGCGGACGCTTTCCGGCAACAAGAGATTTGCTCATCTTCACCCTCCGATGATGCAGCGAGTTTTATCCATTTCGCCGCGACGGCCACGGAGACCGTCGCCCCCCAAAAACGACCGAAGAAACTAGTAAAATGCTATCAGATCACCGAACCAACCGCTAGCTGGACTTTGGTCTCCATCAACGGGAAGGCCCGTTCGGTCGCTTCCTGCGCAAAGCGGAAATCAGTTGAGCGGCGCTCGCAATGACGACCCCTGCGGAGAACGCGCTCGCCCTACGCCTGTTCCAGCTCCAGCAGCGTCCCGTTGAAATCCTTCGGGTGCAGGAACAGCACGGGCTTGCCGTGGGCGCCGATTTTGGGCTCGCCGTCGCCAAGAATCCGCGCGCCGGCCGCGATGAGCCGGTCGCGCGCCGATAGAAAAGCTTCTGGCGCGCTGCTACTTCGAGTCGAACATATTGCCGGGGTTTCCGATGGTGAACCCGGTTGGCGGCTGGTACTGCGAATTTTCTTGCCGTGTCTTTTCGTCCCATTTTTTCTGTTTGTCGGCCAGTTCTTTCCTAGGTTGCTTCATCATCCCGTCGTATGTCGTTTCCTTCGCAGGGGGCGCCCCGCCCCCGCCACCCCCGGAGCCCCAGGCGAAGGCGCGTTCGAGGGGCGCTGCTCCGATCATGACCGCCATCGTTAGCGCCGCACAAACACGCACTCTCTTGAAATACCTTCCTTCAGACATCGAACAGGCCATCGTCGCCCCCTAAAACGACTGAGGAAACAAGTGAAATGCTATCAGATCACCCAAGCAGCCGCTAGCTGAACCTTGGTCTCCATCGACGCGAAGACCCGTTCGGTCGCTTCCCGCGCAAAGTGGAAATCAGTTGAGCCGCGCTTAGAGGACTGGTTATTGAGTACCCGCCCTACGCCTGTTCCAGCTCCAGCAGCGTCCCGTTGAAATCCTTCGGGTGCAGGAACAGCACGGGCTTGCCGTGGGCGCCGATTTTGGGCTCGCCGTCGCCAAGGATCCGCGCGCCGGCCGCGATAAGCCGGTCGCGCGCCGACAGGATGTCGTCGACTTCGTAGCACAGGTGGTGAATGCCGCCGTCCGGGTTTTTTTCGAGGAATTTGGCGATCGGCGAATTCTCGCCGAGCGGCTCCAGGAGCTCGATCTTGGCGTTGGGCAATTCGACGAAGGCGACGCTCACGCCATGTTCGGGCAGCGACGACGGCGCCGACACTTCCGCGCCGAGCTGATCGCGGTAGCGCGCGCTCGCTGCGGCCAGATCCCTCACCGCGATCGCGACATGGTTCAAGCGCTCCAGCATCGCCTCGCCCTCTAGACTTCCACCACGAGCACGTGCACCGCCGGCTTCTTGCCCCAGGCGGCGTTGACCGCATTGCGCACCGCGCGTTCGATGGCGGTGGAGACCGCGTCGGCGTCGCGGCGCTTGCCGCGCGGCAGGCTCTCGAACGTTTCGAAAATCGCCGTGTCGACGACTTCGTCCATCCCCGCGCCCTGCCGCGTGCGGCCGGGAAGCCCGGCGATCATCACGTCGGGATCGCCGGAAAGATCACCCTTGGGCGACAGAGCGAGCGCGATCGAAACGACGCCGGCAAAGGACAGGCGGCGGCGCTGGGCGATGCAATCGTCGCCCGGCGGCAGCAGGATTTCGCCGTCCTTGTAGAGCCGGCCGTGATCGACCTGGCCGATGATCCCCGCTTGCCCGGCGGCCAGCAACACGATGTCGCCGTTCAGGGCGCGCACGACTTCGCTGACGCCCTGGGCGCGCGCAAAGCTGGCGTGTTCGGACAGATGCACCGCCTCGCCATGGGCGGGAATGGCGATCTTCGGCCGCAGCCAGGCGTACATCTTGGCGAGTTCGGCGCGGCGCGGATGGCCCGAGACATGGACGAGCTGCGTGCGGTCGGTGATGACCTCGATGCCCTGGGCGACGAGGCCGTTGACGATTTTGCCGACCGCTTTTTCGTTGCCGGGAATGGTGCGCGAGGAGAACACGACGATGTCGCCGGGCGCCAGCGTCGCGGTCGGATGCTCGTCCTCGGCGATGCGCGCCAGAGCGGCGCGCGGCTCGCCCTGGCTGCCCGTCGCCAAAGCCAGCACCTTGTTTCGCGGAATGCGGTCGAAATGATCCTGGCCGAGAAAGGCCGGCAGCCCGTCGAGATAGCCGCATTCGCGCGCCACCGCGAGCACGCGCTCCATCGCGCGGCCGATCACCATCACCTGCTTGCCGTTGGCGAGGCCCGCTTCGGCGGCGGCGCGCAGGCGCGCGACATTGGAGGCGAAAGTGGTGATGACGACGCGGCCGGGCGCCTCACCGACCAGCGCGGCGAGGTTCTTTGCGACATCCGCCTCGGAAGGGCTTTCGCCCTCGCGCAGCACATTGGTGGAATCGCAGATCAACGCCAGCACGCCCTCGTCGCCGAGCGCCCGCAGGCGCGCCTCGTCGGTCGGCCTGCCGACCAGCGGCGTCGCGTCGATCTTCCAGTCGCCGGTATGCACGATGAGGCCGGCCGGCGTGCGGATCGCCAAAGCGCAGCTTTCGGGAATCGAATGGGCGACGGCGATGAATTCCACGTCGAACGGGCCGATCGTCACATGGCCGCCCTGCGCGACGATCTCGAAGGGAATCTTCGGCGCGCCGGGCTCGTTGAGGCGGCGCGCCTCCAACAGGCCGGCGGCAAAGCGCGTCGCATAGACGCGCACGCCAAGGCGCGGCCACAGCTCGGCGAGCGCGCCGATATGATCCTCATGGGCGTGGGTGATGATGATGCCGACGAGGTCCTTCTTCACCTTTTCGATGAATTTGATGTCGGGCAGGATGAGATCGACGCCGGGCAGGTCCTCGCCGGCGAAGGCGAGGCCGAGGTCGACCATCAGCCATTTGCGTTTCTTGGGCGGGCCGAAGCCGTAAAGGGCGCAATTCATGCCGATCTCGCCAAGACCGCCAAGCGGGGCGAAGACCAGTTCGTTCTCATCAGTCATTAATTCGATGCTTTCCGAAAGGATGGGGATTATCGCATTGTCTGGCCGCGACCGGCGCCTAATTCGCTGAAAAAAGCAATCGCTTTCTAACCGCCGGCGGCTTCGCGGACGAGGAACAGATCGCCCGCTTCCACGGTCTCGAGCCCCTTTTCGCCGCGCAGCATGAGGCGGCCCTGCTCGTCGAGAGTCTCGAAAGCGCCCTCGCGAAACCCTTGCGCGCCGCCGATGCGGATGGGGCCGCCGAGCCCGGCGGCATGGGCGAGCCATTGCGCGCGGATCGCGGCAAAGCCGGCGCCGCGCCGCCACAGGACCAGGGCTTCTTCAAAGCTTGGGGCAAGGAGGGCGAAGAGGTCCTCGGGCGTCACGGCGCGACCCAGGGCGTTGGAGAGACTGTCGACGGGATAGTCGAGCCCGCTCGGCGCATAGAGGCAGTTGACGCCGATCCCAACGATGCAGGCGAGCCGGCCGTCGCTGAGCGCGACGCCCTCGACAAGGAGGCCGGCGAGCTTGGCGCCGCGCCAGACGAGATCGTTGGGCCATTTCAGCGCGACCTCGCCGCCGGCCCCGAGATTGCCGAGGGCGCGGCGCAGCGCGACGCCGGCGACAAAGCCGATCTGCGCAGCGATCGCCACGGGCGAGGGATCGATCAGCAGCGCGCTTGCATGGAGATTGCCGGCGGGCGAGGCCCAGACGCGGCCGCGCCGCCCCCTGCCCCGGCTCTGTTCGTTTGCGAGGATCCACAGCCGCCCGGGATCGCCGGCCTCGGCCCGCGCCCGCGCTTCGTCATTGGTGGAGCCGACGCGGGCGCGGCGCTCGACGCGCCATCCCGACGAGAGAATCTCGGCTTCGTGCGGCGGCGCGCCCGTCTTCAAAACAGCGACTTGGCCGCCGCCATGGCGGCGTCGGTGAGAGGGGCCGGCGCCAAGGCATAGAAGATGATGAGCGCCGTCGACAGCGCCAGCACCACCCGCGCCGCCAGCCCGCTCGGATCGAAGGCCCTGGCCGGCTCGTCGAAATACATCACCTTGACGATGCGCAGATAGTAGAAGGCGCCGACCACGCTGCACAGCACGCCGATCACCGCCAGCGCGAAGAGATGGGCTTCGATCGCCGCGGCGAACACATAGAATTTGGCGAAGAATCCGGCGAGCGGCGGAATGCCGGCGAGCGAAAACATCATCGCGCCGAGGAAAAACGCCATCGGCCCGTTGGTGCGGGCAAGGCCCGCAAGATCGGAGATCGTCTCGACATAGACGCCGTCGCGCTTCATCGAAAGAATGGCCGCGAAAGTCCCCAGCGTCATCAGGAGATAGATCGACATGTAGAGGATGACGCCGTGCACGCCGTCGGTCGTGCCGGCGGCAAGCCCGACGAGGGCGAAACCCATATGGCCGATCGACGAATAGGCCATCAGCCGCTTGATATTGGTCTGGCCGATCGCCGCGAAGGAGCCGAGCGCCATCGAGGCGATCGATATGAATACGATGATCTGGCGCCATTCGCCGGCGACCCCCGGAAAGGCCGTCGTGACGACGCGCACCAGCACCGCCATCGCGGCCATTTTCGGCGCCGAGGCGAAAAAGGCGGTGACCGGCGTCGGCGCGCCTTCATAGACGTCGGGCGTCCACATATGGAACGGCACCGCGGAAATCTTGAAGGCGAGGCCGGCCAGCAGGAACACCAGGCCGAACACGACGCCGACGCTCGCCTGGCCCTGGATGGCGAGCGCGACGCCGGCGAACGACACCGTGCCGGCAAAGCCGTAGATCAGCGAGGCGCCGTAGAGCAGCATGCCGGAAGACAAGGCGCCCAGCACGAAATATTTGAGGCCGGCTTCGGAGGCCTTGGCGTTGTCGCGGTGATAGGCGGCGACGACATAGAGCGCCAGGCTCATCAATTCGAGGCCGAGGTAAAGCGCGATGAAATCGCTGGCCGAGATCAGCATCATCATGCCGAGCGTCGACAGCAGGACGAGGATCGGGAATTCGAAGCCGGCGATCTTCTCGCGGCGCATGAAATCGACCGACAGCACCAGCGTCGTCAGCGAGCCGATCAGCGCCAGCGCCTTCATGAAGCGGCTGAACGCATCGTCGGTGAAGGCGCCGTAGAAGGTGACGCCTTTGGAGCCGTGATTGGCGATGAGCACGATCAGCACGATTCCGAGTAGGGCGACGGCGATTTCGGTCACCATCCACACCGAGCGCTCGCCGCGCAGCGCGCCAAGCAGAACCAGCGCCAATATGCCGCCCGCCAGAATGAATTCCGGCAGGACGGTCGGCAGAGACAAGGCCGTCACATTCATTTCCAGCCCCTACAGCCCGGCGGTTTTGGTCACAGCCAGCGCCTGCTCGAAGCCTTTGATGAGGGCTTCGGCGGAGGCGGCGCTCGCGTCGATGATCGGCTGCGGATGCACGCCGTAATAGAGGGTCAGCACGACGAGCGGCGCCAGAATGGCGATCTCGCGCTTCGACAGATCGGCGATATGCAGCAGGCTCGGCTTGTCGATCACCCCGAAAATCACCCGCCGATAGAGATAAAGCGCATAGGCCGCCGACAGGATGACCCCGGTCGTCGCCCATAGCGCGACCCAGCTATTGGCCTGGAACGCGCCGATGAGGGTGAGGAACTCGCCGATGAAGCCCGACGTGCCGGGCAGGCCGACATTGGCCAAAGTGAAGATCATCAGCGCGACGGCATAGCGCGGCATGCGCTGCACGAGGCCGCCATAGGCGGCGATTTCGCGCGTATGCATGCGGTCGTAGACGACGCCGACGCAAAGGAACAGAGCGGCCGAAACGAGCCCGTGCGAGATCATCTGGAACACCGCGCCCTCGACGCCCTGCGCGTTCATCGAGAACAGGCCCATCGTCACAAAGCCCATATGGGCGACCGAGGAATAGGCGATGAGCTTCTTCATATCCTCCTGAACGAGGGCGACCAGCGAAGTGTAGATGATCGCGATGATCGACAGGGCGAAGACGAGCGGCGCGAAATAATGCGAGGCGTCCGGGAACATCGGCAAGGAAAAGCGGATGAAACCATAGCCGCCCATCTTGAGGAGGATGCCGGCCAGGATCACCGAACCGGCGGTCGGCGCCTCGACATGCGCGTCGGGCAGCCAGGTATGGACCGGCCACATCGGCATTTTGACGGCGAAGGAGGCGAAGAACGCCAGCCACAGCCATTTCTGCATGCCGGCGGGGAAATCAGTGTGCAGCAGCACGGTGATGTCCGTCGTCTTGGCGTACCAATACATCGCCATGATCGCCAGCAGCATCAGCAGCGAGCCCAGCAGCGTGTAGAGAAAGAACTTGAACGCCGCATAGACGCGGTTCTTGCCGCCCCAGATGCCGATGATGAGGAACATCGGAATGAGGCCGCCCTCGAAGAACAGATAGAACAGCAGGAGATCGAGCGCCTCGAAGACGCCGATCATCAGCGTCTCCAGCACGAGGAAAGCGATCATATATTCCTTGACGCGCTTCTCGATCGACAGCCACGAGGCGCCGATGCAGAAGGGCATCAGGAAGGTCGTCAGCAGCACGAAGGGCATCGAGAGCCCGTCGACGCCGAGCCGGTAGGCGATGCCCGGCGAGAACCAGGCGCGCTGCTCGACAAGCTGGAAGCCGGCAGCGCCGGTGTTGAACTCGGCCCAGGCGAAAAGCGAGAGGACGAAGGTCGCGATCGTCGTCCATAGCGCGATCCAGCGCGCATTGTTGCGCGTCGCCTCGTCGTCGCCGCGCAGCAGCAACAATGCGGCGACGCCGACGATCGGCAGGATCAGCAGGCCGGAGAGTATGCCAAAGCCGAACATCAGCGGATTCCCCCGACCAGAAACCACGTGATGAAGGCCGCCCCGCCCAGCAGCATCGCGAAGGCGTAGTGATAGATGTAGCCGGTCTGCAGCCGCACGACATTGCGCGTCACGTCGATGACGCGCGCCGAAACGCCGTCAGGCCCGAGGCCGTCGATGAGGAAGCCGTCGCCGCCCTTCCAGAACAGCCGCCCCAGCCAGAACGCCGGGCGCACGAACAGGAAATCGTAGATCTCGTCGAAATACCATTTATTGAGCAGGAACCGGTAGAGGATCGGATTCTGCTGGGCGAGCGCGCGCGGCGCGCCGGGCTCCACGATATACATGTAATAGGCGACAACGAATCCCCCGGCCATCATCAAGGTCGGCAGCAGCGAGACGAGCCAGGGCGCGGTTTCCATCTGCTCGAGAATCTTGTTGTCCGGCGCGAGGAACAGCGCCTCCTTCCAGAAGCCTTCGAAGCCGCCGCCGATGAAGAAGTGCCGGAACGCGAAGCCCGCGACGACCGCGCCGAGCGCCAGCACGGCGAGCGGAATCAGCATCACCTGCGGCGATTCATGGGGCGTGTGGTCGTGGCCATGGCCGTGATCGTCGGGGAGCGGCTCGTCGTGCGCGTGAGCATCGTCCTCATGAATCGCGCCATGGGCGTGGCCATGCGCGTCGGCCATCGAGCGGCGCTCGCCAAAGAAGGTCATGAAGATGAGGCGCCAGGAATAGAACGAGGTGAAGCCGGCGGCGACGACGACGCAAAGGAAAGCGTAGACGGCGCCCGGGCGCTGCGAGACATAGGCCGCCTCGATGATCGCGTCCTTCGACACGAAGCCGGCAAAGCCGATCGAGGTGAAGGGAATGCCGACGCCGGTCAGCGCCAGCGTGCCGATCAGCATCATCCAATAGGTGAACGGGATGTCTTTGCGCAGGCCCCCCATGTTGCGCATGTCCTGCTCGTGATGCATCGCGTTAATCACCGAGCCGGCGCCCAGGAACAGCAGCGCCTTGAAGAAGGCGTGCGTGAACAGGTGGAATATGCCGAGGCTGTAGCCGCCGACCCCTAAGCCGACGAACATGTAGCCGAGCTGCGAACAGGTGGAATAGGCGATGACGCGCTTGATGTCGTTCTGGACGAGGCCGACGGTCGCCGCGAAAAACGCCGTCGTCGCGCCGACGATCGTCACGACGCTGAGCGCGACGGGCGCAAGGTCGAACAGCGGCGACAGCCGCGCCACCATGAACACGCCGGCCGTCACCATGGTTGCGGCATGAATGAGGGCGGAGACCGGGGTCGGGCCCTCCATCGCGTCGGGCAGCCAGGTGTGCAGCAGGAACTGCGCCGACTTACCCATCGCGCCCATGAACAGCAGCAGGCAGGTGATGGTCCAGGCATCGAAATCGGCGCCGAAGACATGGATCGTCTTGCCGGCGATGCCGGGCGCGGCGCCGAACACCGCATCGAACGTGACCGAGCCGGTCAGAGCGAAGACGAGGAATATGCCGAGCGCAAAGCCGAAGTCGCCGATGCGGTTGACGATGAACGCCTTGATCGCCGCCGCATTGGCCGAGGGCTTCTCGTACCAGAAGCCGATGAGCAGATAGGAGGCAAGGCCGACCCCTTCCCAGCCAAAGAACATCTGCACGAGATTGTCGGCCGTCACCAGCATCAGCATGGCGAAGGTGAACAGCGAGAGATAGGCGAAGAAGCGCGGCCGGCCCGGATCCTCCGCCATATAGCCGATCGAATAGACATGCACGAGGAACGACACGGTCGTCACCACGACCAGCATCACGACAGTCAGCGTGTCGATGCGAAAGGCCCAGTCGACCGCCAGTTTGCCGGAGACGAACCAATTGGCGACCGGCAAGACCTGCGCATGCTCCTCATGGCCGAAGCCGACCATGAAAAACGCCACCCAGGCGAGAAACGCGCAGATGCCGAGCGGGATCGTCGTGACGAGTTCGGAATTGCGCGCGCCGATCAGCGGGCCGAACAGGCCGGCGACAAGAAAGCCCAGCAGCGGGAGGAAGACGATCAGATCGTACATGCCCGTCTCAACCCTTCAGCGCGTTGATGTCTTCGACGGCGATCGTGCCGCGATTGCGGTAATAGGTCACCAATATCGCCAGTCCGATCGCCGCTTCAGCCGCCGCCACGGTGAGGACGAACAAAGCGAAGATCTGGCCGGTGAGATCGCCCGAATTGGTGGAGAAGGCGACGAGATTGATATTGACCGACAGCAGGATCAATTCGACCGACATCAGGATGATGATGATGTTCTTGCGGTTGAGAATGATGCCGGCGACGCCGATGGTGAACAGGATGGCGGCGAGGGTCAGATAATGGGTGAGGCCGATGATCATGGGACAGCCGCTCTCTAGATGCCGACGCGGGAGGGGACTTTGCGCACCTCAACGGCGTTGGCCGAATTGCGCGCAACCTGGGTCGCAATGTCCTGGCGCTTGACGCCGACGCGGTGGCGCAGGGTGAGGACGATCGCCCCGATCATCGCCGTCAGCAGGATCATCCCGGCCGCCTGGAAGAAATAGAAATATTGGGTGTAGAGCACGCGCCCGAGCGCCGCGGTATTGGCGATCGCGCCGGCCGGCGAGGCGGCGGCGGCGGCCTCGCTCGAGCGCGTCCAGCCGACCGCGACATAGCCGAGCTCGAAGGCGACGAACAAGGCGATCAGCGCGCCGATCGGCAGATATTGCAGGAAGCCCTGTTTGAGCTCGGCAAAATCGACGTCGAGCATCATCACCACGAACAGGAACAGCACCGCGACGGCGCCGACATAGACGACGACGAGGATCATGGCGAGGAATTCGGCGCCCATCAGCAGGAACAGGCCCGCGGCGGCGACGAAGGAAAGGATGAGGAACAATACCGAATGAACGGGATTGCGCGCCAAGATCACCGCCAGCGCCGAGCCGATCAGCGTCGCGGAGAAAACCCAGAAAAATATCGCGTCGCCGTACATGCTCGTCTCCTCCAACCCCTTCCTCCGCCCGCGGGAGAAGGGATCAAGTCCTCACCGATAGGGCGCGTCCATCGCGATGTTGCGCGCCAGCTCGCGCTCCCAGCGCGCGCCATTCTCCAAAAGCCGGTTCTTGTCGTAGAACAATTCCTCGCGCGTCTCGACCGCGAATTCGAAATTCGGACCTTCGACGATGGCGTCGACCGGGCAGGCCTCCTGGCACATGCCGCAATAGATGCATTTGACCATGTCGATGTCGTAGCGCGTCGTGCGCCGCGTGCCGTCGTTGCGGCGCGGGCCGGCCTCGATGGTGATCGCCTGGGCCGGGCAGATCGCCTCGCAGAGCTTGCAGGCGATGCAGCGCTCCTCGCCGTTGGGATAGCGGCGCAGCGCGTGCTCGCCGCGAAAGCGCGGCGACAGCGGCCCTTTCTCATGGGGATAGTTCAGCGTCGCCTTGGGCTTGAACATGTAGCGCACCGACAGCGCCAACGCCGAGACGAACTCCCCCAGAAAGAGCGATCGCGCGGCCTGATCCAATCTCATCGCCATTGGTTCTTCCTAGTGGGGCGCGCCCAGATAATCGCGAAATTCCAGCACGCCGGCGACCGCGACGACCATGAACAACGAAATCGGCAGGAGGACTTTCCAGCCAAGGCGCATCAACTGGTCGTAGCGGTAGCGCGGCACGAAGGCTTTGACCATCGCGAACATGAAAACGACGAAGGATAGTTTGAGCACGAACCAGATGAGGCCCGAAATCCAGGTGAAGGGCGGAAAGGGAATGGGCGACAGCCAGCCGCCGAGGAACAGAATGGTCGTCATCGCGCTCATCGTGAGGATCGCGATATATTCGCCAAGGAAGAACAGCAGGAACGGCGTCGCCGAATATTCCACGGCATAGCCGGCGACCAGCTCCGATTCCGCCTCGACGAGATCGAAAGGCGGCCGGTTGGTCTCGGCCAGCGCCGAGATGAAGAAGACGATGAACATCGGGAACAACGGCAGCCAATACCAGCCGAACAGGCCGAGCCTGGTGTCCTGCGCGTTGACGATGTCGGTGAGGTTCAGCGATCCCGCGCAGAGCAGCACCGTGATGATGACGAAGCCGATCGACACTTCATAGGAGACCATCTGCGCGGCCGAGCGCAGGGCGGCCAGGAACGGATATTTCGAATTCGACGACCAGCCGGCCATGATGATGCCGTAGACGCCGAGCGAGGAAATCGCGAAGAGATAAAGCACGCCGACATTGATGTTGGCGATCGCCCAGCCCGCATTGACGGGGATGACCGCCCAGGCCGACAGCGCGAGCGTGGCGGTCACCAGAGGCGCCAGCAGGAAGACGCCCTTATTGGCGCCGGCCGGAATGATCGGCTCCTTGAACACGAATTTGAGGAGGTCGGCAAAGCTCTGCAGCAGGCCCCAGGGGCCGACGACATTGGGCCCGCGCCGCAATTGCACGGACGCCCAGATCTTGCGCTCGCCGTAAAGCACATAGGCGGTATAGATCAGCACCGCGACGAGCAGCACGACGCTTTCCAGCGCCATCTTCAAAATCTGCCATAGCCAGCCAGCATCCGACATCAGCTACTCCGCGGCCTGAAGATGACGCGCCTGCGCCAACGCCGAACATTCGGCCATGGTCTTGGAGGCGCGGGCGATCGGGTTGGTGAGATAGAAATCGGCGACGCCGGTGACGAGCGGCGCCTTGTCGAGCGCGCCGCCGATCGCCGCCAGCCTGGCGAAATCGCCCGTCTCGGCCGGCGCGACCTCGTCGAGCCGGGCGAGATGCGGATGGGCCGCATTGAGCGCGGCGCGAAGCTGGTTCAGGGAATCGAAGGGCAGCTTGGCGCCGATCGCCTCGGAGAGCGCGCGCAGGATCGCCCAATCCTCGCGCGCGTCGCCCGGCGGGAAAGTCGCGCGCTCGGCAAATTGCGGGCGCCCCTCGGTATTGACGTAAGTG
>Ga0182015_10000471_pt1 | contig 57381 bp, 45 predicted proteins | sample 712P3MmetaG_FD_120478 | JGI IMG/M metagenome (GOLD analysis project Ga0182015, IMG submission 120478) | Permafrost microbial communities from Stordalen Mire, Sweden - 712P3M metaG | ecosystem: Environmental > Terrestrial > Soil > Wetlands > Permafrost | place: Sweden: Stordalen | collected...
ATCGATGCGTAACGTGCCCTGCTCCACAATCGCGCGCACCATGTCCAAACGTGAATTCTGATTCCAACCGGCTCCTTCATAAAAGTATGCATAAGAAAAAAAGATTACGGAAAAAATCAGGAGCGCACGCAATCGAATGAGGGATGCGGAAGAATTCATGGGATGAGCTGAATCAGTGCCGATCGCGATGGCCCGTTTTCAAAGTTTAAGGAAAATGCCTTTGCGATACAGCACCCACATCGCCAACCAGCACATCAGCACATACACCATCGCATACAACAACGATGCATTCGCGGGACTCGCTAGCGGAACGAACACGTGCTGATAAATAAACTCCTGCCAACTCAGGCCCGCGCTGGTGTGCACATTGTCCAGCAGGTGAGATATCACTTCGGCAAAGACATAGGCCGCGATCGCATTCATGCCGAATACCAGCACAACTTTAGTCCATAACCCTCGCCATTGTTTGACATCCACGACCCAATAACACAAGGCAAGGCAAAGCAGGGCCAATCCTGCGGTGAAGACGACGTAGGAACTGGTCCAAAGCTTCTTATTGATGGGAAATCCAATATTAAGAATTTTTCCCGCCACCACTCCGATTAGGCCAAACAACGCCAAGCTAATCGCCTTGCTCTGCGGGGAACGCGCGGAACGAATCCATTGCCCTGTGACTATTCCCAGCAACGCCGTGGCGACGGCGGGAATGGTGCTCACTATGCCTTCAGGATCTCGCGTGCCCTCATACAAATGTCCAGCCAACAGTTGGCGGTCGAGCCACGCCGCGAGATTGCGATCGGGATCGAGCAAGGGAATATCGTGAGTAGGGACTCCGAATCCCGGCACCGGAACGAAGCGCATCAAAATCCAATAACCCATCAGGCAGCCGGCGATGGTTACAATCCATCCACGCCAGCCGGTCCACAAAGCCAGGATCGAAACAATGACATAGCAAATCGCGATCCGCTGCAGTACGCCATAAACGCGCCACGACGCCAACTGATAATGATTAGGAAAGCCGTTCAGAAACATTCCCAGCGCAAAAAGCGCGAAACCTCGCCACAGCACATGCCCGAGAAGCTCTCGTCGCGATGCCCCGCGCTTCAGCCGCGAACTGAACGAAAACGCCATCGCCACTCCGACGATAAACAGAAAAAACGGGAACACCAGGTCAGTCGGAGTCCATCCATTCCACTCGGCGTGCTTCAGCGGCCAATAGGAATTCGGCTCGTCGCCCGCATTGTTGACCAGAATCATTCCAGCAATCGTCACCCCGCGAAAAAGGTCAAGCGACATCAGCCGCGAAGATGACACCAATGTTCTTTTGGAAGTCTCTGATCGGACGGCGGTACTTGCTAGCGAGGCCATATGAACCACGCTATGTTAGCAGGCCGCCATATCTCGTGGCTCGTGTGGCGATGGGCGTCTCGCCCGTCCGGCTTGCGCGGCGGCTCTGCCAGTGTGGCGACGGGCGCCTGCTCATCCTGGGGTCCCGACCTCCGGAGGAAATTATTGCAGGTTGGTCTTCAGCGGATAATATTTCTGGATCATTCTCCCCGTCATCAAGCCGCCTTCGTATTCCGGGATGATCACTTCGTCGGCTCCGGAGGTCCGTATGGCGTTGGCGTAGCGCTGCTGTCCGGCGCGGGTAATAATTTTCACATTTGGATTGAGAGCTCTTGCCGTGACCGTGATGTACAAATTATCCGCGTCGTTATCGATCACAATGCAGATTCCCATCGCCCGTTCAATTCCCGCGGATTGCAACACATCGTGACGTTTGGCATCTCCCTGGATAACCAATAGCCCATCCTTCAGCAGCTCACGGTACAGTCCGTCGTTGGTTTCAATCAGGACAAATGGAATCTTAAGGCGGGTCAGCTGATCAACCACGGTACGACCAACTTGGCCGTACCCACAAACGATGAAGTGGCCTTTCACCTTTTCCAGGCTGACTTCGTTGACCATCGATTTCCAAACCTCCGTCCCATGGCGGCTGAAGATCGTGACCGCGACACGTTCTGCAATCCAGACCTGAAAGGCAAAAACGCCCATAAAAACGAACAGGGCAAAAAACTTGGTGGCGTCGTGCACGCTATGGTAATCGATAGAGTGTGGATTCAGTATCCAAAAAGTAGCATCCTGCCATCGCAATTTTTCAAGCTTCATGTACACGAGAACGCAAAAAACACCGAAGCCCGCCAGGAGCAGGAAAGGTAGCCGCAAACGGCGAAGAAACACTAAAAAAATGCGACCCATCGGCCTCCGTGCGCAGTTCAGATGAAGAAGTTTATGAGCCTTGCTTCCGTAAATAACAAGGATGCTGGATCTGCCCGATTCGACGGGCCTTTAGAAGCGAGTGCTGGGCACTATATCAAAAAGTCTTGGCTGAGTGAAAAAGAATCGAGATAATGAGGCTCGTGCTTTGTTTCCGACGGACGGGTGGCCCTCGCGAAATTCCGCGGATATCTGTGTCATAACCGTCGCGCCACTTCCGATTTGCTACAGTATTCCTTCTCGAAGGAGCGTCCATGCCCACCCTGGTAGCCCAGCCAACTCGCATTTCCGCCGCCGGCACCAAGCCCAAGCTGATTGAAGAATACATTGGCCGAGTGAACACCAAAACCGCTGGCGTCAGCGTCGCCCACATGCATAGTCCGCAAGGATGGGAAGAACCCGGACAGACGCCGGAGTTCGATGAATTCATTCTCGTTCTGAGAGGCGTGTTGCGGGTTCAGCACAAGGGCGGTCACATGGACGTAACCCCGGGACAAGCCGTCATTGCTCATACCGGAGAGTGGATCCGGTATTCAACTCCTGCCGAGGGAGGCGCCGAATATATTGCCGTCTGTCTGCCCGCGTTCTCCATGGACACAGTTCACCGCGACCAGTAAACAGTCTCCTCAGGCGACGGCGCCACGGTTCTGGGCATACACCTCTTCGTGCCTGCGGGCTTCATACCAAAGCGCAAGTTCGACGCGATTCCAAAGTCCGAGTTTGTCGTAGATCAGCCGAAGATGATTCTTCACCACGTGCTCGGTCGTTCCTATAGCGTCGGCCACTTCGCTGTTTTTGAGTCCCTGGGCGACTAATTCGATAACTTGCTGTTGGCGGGGGCTGGGTTTTCGGTTTCCATAAAGACCGGCTTCGGGCGCAGCCACACTTTGATTTGAAAATTGCATATGAGCTCCTAATAACCACGTGCGATCACACGTTGGCTTTGATATGAAGGTTCCCAGTCTCTGTCAGTTGCAGTGGCGTTTCCTTCTTTAAGAATGGCAGCCACCGGGGAAAGCTTAGGTCGATTCTTAAGCGCAACAGCGGGCAAACTCAGCGTAGGTTGTCACAAGCGGTTGTGACGAACATCACATCAGCGAAAACCCTATAGGTAACGCCAAGGTTGGATGGCATTTAGGTCGAATCCTAGAATGGTCGGTGCAAAAGAAAATTGCTGAACGAGCGAAGTTCACTCTCGATTCCGATAACCCTAGTGAGCAGCCGATGGCGTGGCCGCACGCAGCTCCCGGAACACTGGACTGCTGCTGAAGCGTCGAGGGAAACTCGATTCGTAGGACGCCAGCCTGGGGCAGATGAAATGGTGCGACAAGGCAAAGCCGTATGCTTCCATCTCTTTCATCGCTTCCTGCGCGGTCCAGCCTTGCTCGGCCATGCGGTAGGCGGCGATCGTCATTCCCGCCCGATCGTCGCCCAGCCGGCAGTGCACAAATACTTTCTTCCCTGGATTTTGACGAATCAACTCCAGGAAGCGCGCAAACGCATCGTCGCGCGGAAAAGGACAGTGCCATGGAATGGCCGCATATTGCATTCCCAGCTTGTTTACCCGTTTACGCTCCTGGTCACTTGAGCCCCGCAGATCCACCACGATGTTAACGCCCATCTTAGCCAGAGCTTCAAATCCTTGCGCGTTCGGCTGCGCGCCGCGATACAGATTCGGAGTCACCTCGCCCGCATTGGGCACGCCCGCAATCGTCAACCGGCGCCCGATCGACCGATCAGCAGGGTCGGCGTTGGCAGTCGTAGTCTGGATCGGCCGAGACGCGCTAATCGCGAACGCGCAGATCACGCTCACTGCAATTGCAACTGAACCTCGCCAAAATGGCATGGGAATATGTTCTTCCATCCTAACAAAGCGAACTTACGGCAGGATCTGCCCGGCCGCCGCGATGTCGATCACTACCGTATCGCTCACATGCAAGAACATCGTGCTCGGATTCTTCAACCCCCACTCAACGTAAGGAACGGCGAAATGAGTGCGACCGCTGACCTCGTTTCCTTTCATCTGTATCGGAATTGCCAGGGTGATAGAGTGCTCGGACCCGTGAAGCTTGAACTTCCCTTCAAGCTCTACAGTTGAATCTCCCTGACGCTCGAACTTGCCTGACAACTTCGTAGGCGTGAAAGTGATCTGCGGATACCGCTCGCTCTCGATAATCTCCCGATGCATCTTGCGGTCCCGACCTTTGTTCCCGCTGTTGCCGCTCCTGGCATCAACCACTACAAGCCCGCTCGCCGAGCCAGTAGACGGGTTGAAATGAATCGTCCCATTCTTGAGCAGGAAGCTTCCATGCACAGTATGCAGAGTAGCGGCCATGGTGAACTCGATGCGCGTTTTCGCCGGATCGAGTTCAACCGTCATTTCCTGCGCGCCGACGGTTCCAGTCCACAAGCCGACCGCAAGCAACAAACCAAGCAAACAACAAAGTATCGAGCGATTCATGAAAGCGATCTCAGAAGAGTAGCGCCGGCATCCTGCCCTCGCCGGAATAAACAGAACTCAAGAAGGATCGCCAGGAAACCTTACCGCGGGAAATGATAATAAACGTCCTGCTTGGAAGGAATCGGAACCCCATTCTTCGATGCCGGGCTAAATTGCCATTTCTCGAGCGCTGCCAGCACTCGGCCGTCTATAGCAGGCCCAAGACTTTGCAAGACGATTTTTTGCACAATGTTCCCGGCTTCGTCGATGGTGATCTCGACAATTACATCGCCCTGCACCCCCGCCGCGTCTGAACCAAACACGGGATCAGGAGAAACAACCGGCAAGGCCGGACGAATTTCCGGCCCGCTCATCGTCCCGTAAGAAAGCGATCCGTAAGGCGACCCGGCTGCGGGACCACTGGCCCGAGCCGAGGCGATTTCGTTCCCCATCTCCAATTTTGCTGGAGGAGGCGGCAAAACCCGCGCGCCGTTCTTTTTCTGCGGACGCGGCCAGCTAACCCGAGGCTTGGGCTTCTCCTGCGCAACGCCCGAGTCGCCGCCAAAATAAATGCGAGTAACCATGCTGCCCGATTGCCCTTTGACCACAGACGACTGCGCCACAAAAATGGGCGCCGGACTATGCAGAAGCCATCCCAGAAAAACGAAATGAAGCACCAAAGAGGTCGTCAATAACGCGGCCCGTCGTTTCGAAACCGCAGGATAGAGTGGTGTGAACATGTGTGGTCCCCAGAGCTTACGTTCTATTGTACTCTGAGCCTAATTCAGTAATGGGCCAATGGCGGGCAGAACATTGGAGGGGCACGGCTTGCAGGTGGCGCCGCCGATCACTTCTAAATGACTAAGGGCACGACTGGGAAGCCGTGCCCTTTCAAGATTCTTTCAAGACTATAGAGCCGCAATTTTTCTCCTCAACCCCGAAACCAAAACCAGGGGCGGCTCATGAAGCTAGCCGCCTTTGCTCTACTCAGATTTCCACCGACTGTCCGGGCAGCCAACTACATTACCGCGTCAACTTGAACACGGTTCCGCAGGGACCGCCCTCGCCGCCGCAATTGAAACCGCCGCCAGTCGCGAGGGTGCCGTAGAAATCACCGTTTGGAGCGATCATCGCGCCACTTATGCCTGAGCCGTCGGATTCGTCTGAAAAAGTGTAAAGGACGGTGTATTTCCCGGTGGTGTCCAATCGGAATAGGAATCCTGCTTCAGAAAAAGCATTTTCTTGGTTGCTGCCATAAATGTTCCCCTTCGAGTCCAGAAACAGATTGTTGTACATCGGGTTCGTGACTGGGTTCGGATGGAATGTGTGGAGCACGCTGAACTTTCCCGCTGTGTCGATCTTGAAAATCGTACCGCACCCGCTGGTGAAGACTATGGAACACTTGAGATCTCCTCCACTGTCTGTTACTCCGTAGAGGTTACCGGCGGGATCGAGAACTACACTCACGGGGTTTTCTCCATCGGCGCTTCCGTGAAAGCGATATAGCACACTGAACTCGCCATTCGGGGTGATCTTGAAGATAGTTCCGCAGCCATTCTCGAAAACGCTATTGTAGTCGGTGTAGCAGGATCGTTTTTCTAAGTCATCGCCTCCGTTGACCGTGGCGCCATACAGGTTACCGCTCGCGTCGATGACCAACCCTCCATAGGGCAGTGCGCCGTCAGCGATGTCGGTGAAGGTATGGACGCTGAACTTCCCGTGCACATCGATTTTATAGACGACACCGTTCTCATCGATGCCAAAAGGCGTAGTGCCATAGAGGTTGCCGGCAGCATCCAGGACCGGCGCTGCATCGGCACAACACCCATCCTTTCTGTTGTTCTTAAAGATGAAAAGCACGGTTTCATGTCCACTCTTATCTACCTTGAACACCGTGGACTCGGCGCCAACCACGCCTTGGCCCTGGGTCGTGCCATAGAGGTTGCCGGCCGCATCGCGCGCCAGGCCGGCCCTGGGAGCCGCGCCATCGTTACCGCCCTGGAATCTGTAGAGCACGGTGTAATCGCCATTCTTGTCGATTTTGTACACCGTTCCGCAGCCCGTGGCCTGGCCGAAGGCGACGCAATTTACTCCGCCAAATGCTGTGGTGCCATAGAGGTTGCCTTCCGCGTCTTGGATGACGCCTCCCTGCGGGTAGTTCCCGTCCGTGCCTCCGGCAAAGTCGTGAAGCACGTCGAGGGTGAATTGCGCATTCGCTAGCAGTGGGGCCATTACTAACAGAACTCCCGCGAGCATTGTCATAAATTGAGCTTGTGGTTTTCTCATGACTCTTACCTCGGGCGATTGTCGCGAAGCAAGAACGCTGTCGCATCGTCGCGCTGCTGACAATAACGCCGCTGCGCTGTGAGTTTGTCATAGAGATGTAAAAAATTACGCAGATGCGCAAATGAGGCGCTAGCCGGACCGACGGGCGATTCTCACAGACCTATCGCTACCACAGGGAAGCATTTTTTCCTGAAAAATCCGTTGCAACGCGACCCGCCGTTCGCGCACTACCTCTCTAGGGGAGCTGTCTCGTGTGTTGCAATCTCGCCCTTCAGGCCGTATACCGATCGCTTGCCAGCAGCCTCCTGGCAATCTGACGCCGCAGTTCGATCGAATTCACCGGCTCGTGAGTAGCATACGTTTGCAAACGGGAGAGATTCCCATGCAGTTCGTCGCCCTGAGCGCAGGCGCTCAGCACGGTTCTGGAGGACTGTTCGATCTTGGTTATGGCATCGCGCAAGTACACGGCGCAGGCGTCTGCCGCATTCACTCCGCCACCTGATGCCGCCAGCTTTCGGCTGCGCAGCAGGCTCGACTCCATGGCAAACACTTCCATGATGATGTCAGAAATGTTCATGATGATCTCCTGCTGCTGTTCAAGCTTCGCGCCATACTTCTTGTGAGCGATCCCGAGCGTCAGCAGGGCAATCTTCTTGGCATTGCGGACAAGGCTCAGTTCCGCGTCGCCAGATATCTCAACACGTTTCGGCTCGGTCTCGTGGGCGGCGGCATGAGCGGCATCGAGCAGCGGTAGGCTTCCACGAGCCGCACGCTTCAACGGCATGCCCGTAATCACTAATCGGTTGATCTCGCTGGTCCCTTCAAACAACCGGTTGATCCGCGAATCGCGATAGGCGCGCTCCACCACATAGTCCTGGTGGTAACCATAGCCGCCGTGGATTTGGACTCCCTCGTCGACCACGTAATCGAGCATCTCACTGACGTAGACCTTGATCATCGAGCACTCGGCGGCAAATTCTTCGATTGCCTTCAACTCTTGCGTACCGTCCGCAGACTGCGCGGACCCGGCATGCATTTGATTCTCAATCAGGCCTCCCACTCGCCAGGTCATCGACTCCGCCACGAAAATGCGGATCGCCATCTCTGCCAGCTTGTGTTGAATTGCCCCGAATTCGGCAATCGAGGAACCGAATGCTTTGCGTTGCTTGGCGTACTTCAGGCAAATTGCTAAAACGTTTTTTGCTGCGCCAACTCCGGCAGGGCCCAGTTTCAGCCGTCCAATGTTGAGGATGTTAAAGGCAATAACGTGGCCACGTCCAATCTCTCCCAACACGTTTTCCACCGGCACTGGAACGTTGTCGAAGTATACCGCCGTTGTAGAACTGCCCGTGATGCCCATCTTGTGTTCTTCCGCGCCGCTGGTTACGCCAGGAAAATTTCGCTCGACCAGGAATGCGGTAAACTTTTCACCACCAACCTTGGCAAATACCGTGAATAAATCAGCGGCGCCGCCGTTAGTGATCCACATCTTCTGGCCATTTAAGATATAGTGTTTTCCATCGGGTGCGAGATCGGCGCGCGTCCGCGCTGCCAGAGCGTCAGACCCCGCCAGTGGCTCAGTCAGTGCATAAGCCGCCAGCATCTCGACCTTGGCCAGCTTCGGCAAATATTTCCGCTTCTGTTCGGGAGTTCCGAAGTAGACGATTGGTAGCGTGCCGATTCCTGTGTGAGCCGAGTGCCAGCCGCCATACGAGCCGTCCCGTCCCATGCGCTCGGCGGTCACCATCAGCGAGGGCAGATCCATCGCCATGCCGCCATACTCTTCAGGGATGGCCATCGCCGTCAGGCCGAGTTCCACTGACTTGCGGAGCACAGCCATGGCGACACCCGGCTTCTTTTCGCGAATCGCGGGAAGATTCGGTTCGACTTCGTTGGCCCAGAATTCGTCCACCATTTTGCCGACGGCGAGATGTTCCTCGCTAAGCTCTTCGGGAGTGAAAATGTCCTGCGGCTCTGAGTCTTCGATCAGAAACGCTGTTCCTTTTGTCGTCTTGCGCGGGATGTCTGTTAACGTCGTCATGAAAAAACTCCTATCGCACTTTTCAAGATTGAGACTCTAGTTAGTTTTGAAAGGTCGCGGCTTCCACGTGGCATAAATTCCAAAATCGGCAGCGGCTTCAGCCGCCGCAGTAAGCCTCCGTTCATATGGCCTCGCGTTCTGCGCAATCCCATGAGGCGCGCAGTAACGTTCGAATTCTGTTCGGCAGGGCAGCGAAGCGCTCGTCCTGCGTTAATCCCTGGAGGTAACGGTAATAAATCTGCTGAAGGATGACAGCGACTTTGAAGCGGGCAAACGCCAGGTAGAAGCTCGTGTCACCAGGATCTATGTTCATTGCCGCCGTGTAACGATCGATCAACTGTTTTCGGGTTAGCGTTCCAGGCAATGTAGTCGGTGCAGTACGAATCTCCTGAAGTTCTTCGGGATCTTGCGGATCAGACCAATACGCCAAGGCTGTCCCCAAGTCAGTCAAGGGATCGCCCAGCGTGCACATCTCCCAGTCCAGAACTCCGACGATCTTTGTGATGTCTGTAGGATCGAGAACGAGATTGTCGTACTTATAATCGTTGTGGATCAGAGCTATCTGATGACTCGCGGGCATTCGTTCGATAAGCCATGGGAAAATTTGTTGGACCTCGGGCAAGTCGTGAGTTTTCGAATTGTGATAGCGCTCAATCCATCCCTTGACCTGGCGTTCGAGGTAGCCCAGGGGCTTGCCCAGATCGGCCAGACCTATTGCCGCGTAATCTACCCGGTGTAGGCACGCGAGGTTGTCGAGAAACGCTTCGCTCAATTCCCGCGATGTTTTCGGCGGGAAGGGCATACCCGGAGGTGGATCGCGGCGAAGGATCACTCCGCGAATCCGCTCCATCAGATAAAACGGCGCATTGAGAATGGACAGATCGTCGCAATAGAGGATTGCTTGAGGGGCGGCAGGATACGCGCCCGACAGCTTTGAGAGCACGCGATACTCGCGACCCATGTCATGCGCCGACCGTACTTTGCTTCCGAAAGGCGGGCGTCGCAGCACAACTTCCCGGCTTCCCAGGCGCACCCGGTACGTCAGATTAGAGTGGCCGCTCGGAAACTGTTCGACAGAAATCGGCCCGCTGTGAGCAAAGTGGTCGCACAGAAATTCCTGCAGGCGAGCAAGATTGAGTTCTTCGCCCGCCCGTATCGCACCAGCTTGATCGCAAACTGCATTCATAGCTGTTCTGTGTCAGTCACCAGTAGGTCAGCAAACGTTTACCCATGACGCAGCAAAGTCATGTGCCTCATGCTGAGTTCGCCGACTCGAAAACGCCGGCCGCACCTTGCCCGCCACCCACGCACATGGTGACAACTCCATAGCGCGCTTTGCGCCTCGCCATTTCGTTGGCCAGCGTTCCTACCATCCGTGAGCCGGTCATGCCGAAAGGATGGCCAATCGAAATCGAGCCGCCATTCACGTTCAACTTTTCGGGATCGATTTGCAGACGGTCCCGGCAATACACCACCTGAACCGCAAACGCTTCATTGAGCTCCCATAGATCGATGTCGCTGAATTTAATGCCGGCGCGCTGCAATAATTTCGGCACCGCAAAGACGGGTCCGATACCCATTTCGTCGGGATCGCAACCGGCTACCTGGAAACCGCGAAAAACCAATTTGTAGGGAATGCCAAGCTGGTCCGCGCGCTGGCGCGACATCAACAGCGTGGCCGAAGCGCCGTCGGAAAGCTGCGAAGAGTTTCCCGCTGTGACCGTGCCCTGACCGCTGTTCGGGTCGAAGTGCGGCTTCAGCGCTAGCAGGGCTTCTAGCGTTGTGTCGGGACGATTGCACTCATCCTTGTCCGCGCACACTTCTTCCTTTGCGCTTACTTCGTTGGTCTTCTTATCCAGAGTTGCGCGCACCACTCGCATGGGAGCGATTTCGTCCTGGAAAAAACCTTCGCGCTGCGCTCGAGCCGTGCGCTGCTGGCTCAGAAGCGCATACTCATCCTGCACCTGCCGGCTTATCTTGTAGCGCTTGGCCACGACCTCTGCAGTTTCTCCCATCACCATGTACACGCCCGGCATGTGTTCGAGTAATCGAGGATTCGGATCATTGTTGCGGGGAGTCATACTGATGCTCTCCACTCCGCCCGCAATCATCACTTCGCTGCCGCCGCTCACGATCTGATTCGCGGCGAATGCGATTGACTGCAGCCCAGAAGAGCAAAAGCGGTTCAGCGTAACTCCGCCGACCGATGTAGGTAGACCGGCAAGAAGGGCGGAGACTCTCGCAATATTGTGTCCTTGCGGGCCATGGGGTTGACCGCAGCCGAGTATGACGTCCTCGACCTCGGCCGGATCGAGCTGCGGCGTTTTGCGCAACACATCCTTGATGCAGTGCGCTGCCAGGTCATCGGGGCGCGTTGAGTTGAACGATCCACGAAATGACTTCGCCAGGGCAGTGCGCGAACTCGCTACGATCACTGCTTCTCTCATGCGACTCCTCAAGCCTTTCTTGCTTCTCCCGGGCTGAACCCTGACGAAGGTCTTCGATACTTCCTATGCGGCCAGAGCGTGCTCCTTGTCGAAGTCGGCGAAGGTTTTCCCCGATTCTGCCAGGCGCTGCAGTAGAGGAGCGGGTGCCCAGAGTTCTCCGTGCTGCTGGTGGAATTCGCAGATGCGCTGGTAGACCTTCTGCAGCCCCACAGTATCGGCATTCCACATGGGGCCACCGCGGTAGGCGGGAAATCCATAACCGTTGAGATAAATAATGTCGACGTCGACGGCACGCAGAGCAAATCCCTCTTCGAGAATCCGGGCTCCCTCATTTACCAGCGCATAAATGCAGCGATCGACGATCTCCTCAGGGGAAATGTGCCGTTGCGGAATTCCAGCTTCCGCACTCCACTTTCGCACGAGCGCCGCCACCTCGGGATCCGCGCTCGCACGCCGGTTCTCGTCATACCGGTACCATCCCTTCAGCGTTTTCTGGCCGTAGCGTCCCAATTCACAAAGACGATCCTCGGCGAACGGCTGGCGGATTCCAGGTTTTTCTAGATGGCGGTACTCCTTGCGAATTCGCCAGCCCACGTCGAGACCTGCCAGATCGCCCGTCGCCAACGGCCCCATGGCATTGCCGAATTCGACGAGCGCCTGGTCCACCGCCTCCACGTCTGCACCTTCTTCGACAAGGAACTGGGCTTCCCGCCGATATGGTCCGAACATGCGGTTGCCTACGAATCCGCGGCAGTTTCCTACCAGCACGCCAATCTTGCCGAGCTTTTTGGACAATTGCATGCAGGTGGCGGTCACTTCTTTGCTCGACTTCTTTCCCCTCACAATCTCCAGCAACCGCATTACGTTGGCCGGACTAAAGAAGTGCGTTCCGATCACCGCTTCCGGCCGCGAAGTGGCCGCGGCGATTTCATCGATATTGAGCGTCGAAGTGTTGCTCGCCAGAATCGCTCCTCGCCGGCAGGTGCGGTCCAACTCTGCAAACACCGTCTTCTTCAGCGCCATGCCCTCGAAGACAGCTTCCACCACCATGTCTAAACCGGAGAACGCTTCGTAGTTGAGTACCGGCGTAATCAGCCGCAGGCGTTCGTCCACGAATGCCTGAGTAAAACGCCCACGCTGTACTGAACTCGCGTAGTTTTTACGGATCTTACCCATGCCTAGCTCCAGCGCCGCCTCATCCACATCCTTCAGCAGCACTGGAAAGCCCGCGTTGGCGAAGACCATCGCGATACCGCCACCCATGGTTCCGGAACCGACGACCGCTACGCGGTTTACTGGGATTGCGGGAGTCTCCTTGGGAATGTCGGGTATTTTCGCCACCTCGCGCTCGCCGAAGAAAACATGGATCAGCGCCTTCGACTGATCGGAGAAAAGACATTCCGTAAAAAGCTTCGCCTCAGCCTGGCAACCTTCTTCGAAAGACAATCTGGTTGCGGCCCCCATCGCATCGATTGCTGCGAGGGGAGCTTTCATCCCTCGTTGTTTTTTGCGGGCCGCGTCACATGCCGCGGCAAAAATCGCCGCATTCTCCGTAGTCGTTCCCAGCTTTTCTGTTCGTTCCCGCGTTTTGGGCGCGGGCTTGCCAGCGATTTCGCGTGCGAAACCCACCGCACCGGCGAGCACGTCGCCCTCGATCAACCGGTCGATCAGTCCAAGAGTGGCAGCCTCACGCGCGGAAACCGGCTTACCCTCGGCGCACATCTCCACTGCCTTCGCGACACCCACAAGGCGCGGCAAACGCTGCGTTCCACCCGCCCCGGGAATAATCCCGAGCTTCACTTCCGGCTGACCTACTTGCGCAGTAGGCGATGCGACGCGGTAATGGCCGGACATGGCTAGTTCCAGCCCGCCGCCAAATGCATTCCCGTGAATTGCCATCACCACGGGCTTGCCGCTGTCTTCAATGTGAAGAAGGAGCGGTAGCAGGCTTCTGCGGGGCGATGCTCCCGACGTCATCTTGCCAAACTCCTTGATGTCGGCCCCCGCGACAAAAGTACGGCCAGCGCCGATTACTACCGCCACCTTAATCGCAGGATCGCCATTCATCTCATCGATCGCCGCCCAAATCCCCTCCGGCACACCCGGACTGAGAGCGTTCACCGGCGGGTTGTCGATGGTAATAACTGCGACATCGTTATCTTTGGTGATTCGCACTAGGTTTGTCATAAGCACTCCGCCAATATTGTTCACCCTTCCCGCGCCCAACCTGGTGATCCCATGTCAACTTTCTGCGCTCAAGCGTCGGAACGCATCGCTGCTGGCCGACTTTGATATTTAATGCGTAACTCCCGCTTCAGAATCTTCCCCGTTGCGGTCTTGGGCAAACTCTCGCAAAACTCAATCGATTGCGGACACTTGTAATGAGCGAGTCGCGAGCGGCAAAACTCAATCAATTCCCCTTCACTGATTTTGCATCCAGGTTTCGCCACCACCACCGCCTTCGGCACTTCGCCCCACTTCGAGTCGGCCACTGGGATCACCGCGGCTTCGTAAACAGAAGGGTGGGCTAACAACACTTTTTCGACATCGATCGACGAAATATTCTCTCCGCCGCTCACGATAATGTCTTTCATGCGATCGACGATCCGAATGTATCCGTTCTCCCCGATCACAGCCATATCGCCGGTGTGAAACCATCCTCCTCGCAAAGCTTCGGCCGTCGCTTCCGGTTGTTGCCAGTAGCCGGCCATCACTCCGTCACTGCGAGTAATGATTTCTCCCATAGTCACGCCATCGCGCGGCACATCGTTGTCTTCGGCGTCTACGACTCGAAGCTCACATCCGGGAAAGGCATAGCCGGTCATGGACTGCAGCTCGTAGCGCTCCTCGGGCGAGCACTGCATGTCCGGTTTCAGTTCGGCGGTGGACAGTGAAGGCGCACATTCAGTCAGGCCGTATCCAGAAAAACATTTAAATCCCAGCTTGGTCTCGACCTCGCGGATCAGAGTCGGAGAAGACGCAGCGCCTCCTATTACAGCCCACTCAACGCTGCTCAGATCGTATTTCGAACGGGCCGGACAATTCACCAGCACCGTGGCCATGATTGGAACCAGACTCAGCTCACTCACTCGCTCCCGCTCCACCAGCCGGAACACTTCCTCCGGCACGAAGCGCGGAAGCATGACATGCGTTCCGCCCATGAACGTGACGGTATGAGCCGCTCCCCAACCGTTGGCATGAAACAAAGGGATCGTGTGCAGCAGCACGTCTTCAAAGCGGGTGTGATGGTGCAAGGCGATGTTCATCGCATACAAGTAAATGTTTCGATGCGTGAGCATCACACCCTTCGGGTTGGCGCTGGTTCCGCTGGTGTAGAAAAGTTCTGCCACGGAGTTCTCATCGAAGGCCATCAGTTCTCCGCGGTAGGGCGTGGCAGAGAGCAGCATCTGCTCGTAGGTTTGATCGGAGAGCCACCCCGCTTGCGGCGTCCCATCAAGTTGATGGAACGAGTGCACAGTACGCAGGTCCTGCCGGAACGAATCCACGAGACCGATAAACTCCTGTTCCAGGAACAGCGCCGCTGCTCCCGAATCATTCAGGATGTAGGTAAGCTCCGATGCCGCTAAGCGAATGTTGAGAGGAAGCAAAACGCAGCCCACTTCCAGAACTCCAAAGTAGGCTTCGAGCAGCCGGTGGCAGTTGAGACTGAGAAACGCCACTCGATCGCCTGCCTTCAATCCACCGGCACGCAACGCCCCAGCGAGACGCCCCACTCGATCGCCAAACTCGGCGTAGGTAAATCGCTGGTCCCGACACACCACCGCCGTTTTGCGAGGAAACTGCTCCTCTGAGTAGCGAAGGAAGCGCACCGGTGTCAGGGGGATATTCATGAAACTCTTACCAGGCGGTCTGGCCTCCATCAACGACCAATACGTGCCCGGTTATGTAGGCCGAGGCTTCCGAGGCCAGAAATACCACCGCGCCTTTCAGATCGTGATCGCCGCCGAAGCGGCCCAGGGGAATCTTCGCTAGCAGGGAATCCTTGCGCTGCTCGATGATCCATTCCGACATATGCGTGGGAAACCATCCTGGAGCGATCGCATTGACCTGGATGTTGTGCGGTGCCCACTTGCACGCCAGATCCTTGGTGAATGCAATCACTCCGCCTTTGCTCGCGTGGTAGCCGATTGCCTGCAACTCCGCCGACGCTCCGCCCAAACCCGCCACGGATGCAATGTTGATGATCTTTCCGGTCCTCTGCGCGGCCATGGCCTTGCCCACCGCCTGACAAAATAGGAACGTGCCTGTCAAGTTGGTAGACAGCACTTTGTTCCATTGCTCCAGCGTCATTTCTTCCACCGGAGCTCCCCACGACACACCGGCGTTGTTGACCAGAATGTCGATCCGGCCAAACTTGGAGAGCGTCGCATCCACGACTTGCTGAATCGCCGTCTTGTCCTTCACATCGCAGGCTAAGGCAAGCGTCTGAACGCCCAAGTTGCGCAACGCTTCTGCGGCTTCCTCACAGCGCTCCTTCTGGCGGGCGCAGAGCACCAGATCCGCCCCCATCTCCGCCAAGCCCTCGGCCATCTGGCGCCCCAGCCCGATAGAGCCACCTGAAACAATTGCCACGCGGCCAGTTAGGTCGAAAAGCTGTTTGACGTTCACGGCTGGAAAAGCCTCTCGGCGACAATGTTACGCAAAAGTGATAGTTAGTATCATATTATGGTCGCTAACGTCAACACGCTGCTGCAATCGATTTCCAGGCCGCTGCGCGAAGGCGAGTCGCTCTACGCAGTCAGCCTCGGACTACTCCCGCAAGCGGATCAACGCCCTCCCCGAAACCTCACCGCGGCTCAGTTGCGCGAGTATCTGTTGGACCTCGACAAGCGGATGCGAAGTCACGTGGCAATGAACTGCGCCGGCTGCCGCTAGCGCCAGAACTTCTCGCAGATCTTCCCGCGTGCCCACGGCGGAAGCCTTGATCTGAATCTCGCCAGCCGCCATCAGAATCGGCGGAAATGAGATATCATTTGCCGGCAAGCCCACCGCCAGCAACGTCCCTGTTGGTCGCACACAATAGAACGCCATGTCGTACGCGGACTTGGCTGCCGAAGTGACAAGCGCCACATGCACACCGCCAGAACGACGCACTTCTTTAACTACATCGCTTGTTGCTGCATTCAGTGTTCGCACTGCGCCCAGCGACTTCGCCAGCGCGAGTTTTTCTTCGGAGATGTCGATCGCGGTCACTTCCGCTCCCGCTGCCCGGCCAATTTGGATGGCGAGGTGGCCGAGTCCGCCCACGCCGAAAACCGCCAACCGCTGTCCGGCACGAATCTTAGCCTGCTTCAGAGCGCGATGAACCGTGACGCCTGCACAAAGCAGTGGAGCGGCTTGCTCGGAAGAAAGCGTTTCAGGAATCTTGACCACATGGCTCGCGGGAGCCTTGGCAAATTCCGCATATCCCCCATCCACCATGACGCCCGTGATGCGCTGCCGCACGCACAGATTTTCGTTGCCTTCACGGCAAAACTCACATTGCCCGCATGTCCACTGCACCCACGGTATCCCGACCCGTTCTCCCACCTGCACACTCTGAACCGCCCCGCCCCGTTCGACCACTCGGCCCACAATCTCGTGTCCCAGGATTAGCGGCTGCTTTACGATACTGGCCAATTGGGTCCAGTCGCCATCGGCCACATGCAGATCGGAATGACACACACCGCAAACCTCAACCTCGATCAAGACCTCGTCCGCGCCAGTTTCTGGCCGAGCCACCTCCTCTAGCGATAACGGTGTCTTGAACACATGTAGAACGGCGGCCCTCATCGCCTTTCCTTTCTAACAGGAATACCCCACTAAGTGGTGCGATCGCGGAAACCTTACGGCCGGATGCCGCGCAAGAAAAACTCTACCGCACTCCTGACGCGGTCTGCGAGTTTGTGCGGCCCAGTCAGATCCACCGCCCATTGCCGCACCACCGTGTTGTAGAGCCCTTCCATGAACTCCGCCAGATGGGCGACGGGAAAGGCGCGCGTCACTTCACCGCGCTTCTGTCCCTGTGTCAGAATTTCCCGCAGCAGACTGACGGCAGCCTCCTCGTGCCCTCGCAGTTCCGCGGACCGCACGGGATCCATGGCGCCGGACAACACTACCGCTTGCCACAATCGGCGGTCAGCTTCCACCTCATGTGCCATAGTCAGGTAGAGCCGCCGCAAACGCTCGTCCGTCGGCGCCTTGCTTGAAAGCTCCGAACGCAGCCTCTCACATATACAGGCATACCCGTGTTCTCCGACCTCGCGCAGAACCGCGTCCTTGCTGGGAAAATATCGGAAAAAGGTGGGCTGACTAATTTCGAGCGTGTGCACAATATCGTCGATGCGGGTGTTCTCGTATCCGTGCTTGCGAAACAGCTTGATCGAAGTAGCGACAATCTGCCGCCGCAAACGCGCCTTCTTCCGCTCCCGAAGCCCAATCTCCGGCTGTTCGCCGACTGTTTTTTCGACCGCTGTGAGCGTCGCAAGCGCACCAAGCATGGTGTTCTCCTTCGGATATTACCGGTGGCCCTGCAACCGCACCGTAAAATATAAGGGTAACTATAACAAAATAGCGACTAACGTCAAACACCTGGCGCCACGTGTGACGCGGTCGTAAGCACGAACAAAGCTCGCCGTCGATTGAGCTTGGGCAACATGGGCGTTCGAGTAGTGCAAGCCCTGATTCTGACTTGCACTCCATTCGCGAAACAACACAGCCACCGCATCCTCGCGCAGGAAGTAGGCGACTCGAGCCCGATCGAAGGCAGTCGCTTCAATAATTCGATCTGCAGGACAGAGTATGAGTCGCCATCTACGCGCTAAAGTATACTGAGATTATCGTCAAGAATTTCCGTTGCCCCCGGGGTGGTTTCAGCTATCATGGCTGAGCCACTTTTATGGAGCCAAACCCCAAACTCGGGCAGCGGCCAGATGTACTTCGAAACGACACTACTGGGGTTCGTACTCCATCCGAGGGTGGCGGTTCTTCATCCAATGCAAATCCGTCCGATGCAAATCTGTCCTCCGATGCTCCGACCTTGTTGGATTTTTCACCAGACTTCAGGAAATTGATCGACGCGTCGCCGATGTCTCCGGCCGCACCGGCGAGGCAGAACGCGGAGAAAAAACCCAGGATCGTTGTAATTTCTAATCAACACACGCTAGAGCCGGGTATGCTCTTGGCGCAGAGGTATCAGATCGTCCAGATGCTTGGGCAAGGCGGGATGGGCGCGGTGTACAAAGCGAACGACGTCGAACTCAACCGCACCGTGGCGCTAAAGGTAATTCGTCCCGATTTGGCTCGCGACAAAGCGATTGTGGATCGATTCAAGCAGGAACTGTTGTTGGCCCATCAGGTCACGCACCACAACGTGATCCGCATTTACGACATTAGCGAAGCCGACGGCATACGGTTCATCACCATGGAGTACATCGAGGGTGAAAACCTTCTGGCGCTCCTCCATGAGAAGAAAAAGTTTTCCCCCTCCGAAGCGGTGGAAATCATGCAGCAGGTGTGTCGGGCGTTAGAAGCCGCGCACAGCGTAGGCGTGATCCATCGTGACTTGAAACCGCAGAACATCATGCGCGATAAGAGCGGTCGAATCGTGGTGATGGACTTTGGCTTGGCTCGCACTCTGGAAGGCGAGGGCATGACCCAGAGCGGGGCTTTGGTGGGGACGATGGAGTACATGTCCCCCGAGCAGGCGCTGGGCAAGCATCTGGATCAGCGCTCCGACATCTTTGCTTTGGGCCTGATTTTTTACGAAATGCTCACCGGGCAAATGCCATTCAAGGCAGAGAGCACAATTGCCAGCCTGATTCGACGCACTCAGGAGCGGGTCGCGCCGGTTTCCGACCATGACAACACCATTCCGCGGTCGGTGAGCAATATCGTCAGCAAATGTTTAGAGCGCGAAATTGATCTGCGCTACAAGACTGCCGCCGAGCTTTTGGCTGACCTCAATAGCTGGCAAGGCAACCGTGCGGGGGCGACGCTACGGTTCGAGCCGAAGATAGGTCCGTGGGGCCGGACGCTTCCGTGGCCCTCGATTACTGCGGGCGTAATCGTAATTGTGCTGGCGATCGGGGGATATCGGTTCCGCGACAAACTGTTTCAGCCGTCTCCTGCACAAAGCAGTAACGCGCCAGCTATGTCGCTGGCAATTCTGCCTTTTAGAAACGCTTCCGGAGATCCAAGTCTGGACTGGCTGGGTTCGAGCCTGGCAGAGATGTTGAGCACGGACGTGGGGCAGTCGTCGAAGCTGCGCACCGTAAGCCCCAACCGTCTGCACCAGGTATTCACGGACCTGCGCATTTCCTCGACGACCACGCTTGATCCAGCCATGATTCGTCGTGTCGCTGATTTCAGCACCGCTGACCGCGTGGTTTGGGGGCAGTACGCAAAGTTTGGCGACGAAATCCGCATTGACGGCGCGCTGCAGGACATTAAGAGTGGGGTAACGGTTCCGCTGAAGGCAGACATCCCCAGCGAGAAAGAGATTCCGGGTGCGATCGACCGTCTGTCCGATTCCATCCGTCAGAAACTCGCGCTCCCTGACGATGTACTTAAGGAGTTGAAGGCCAACTCCTTCGCCATCACTTCACAATCGGCGGAGGCGCTGCGTGACTACAACCAGGGTGTCGGCTTGCAGCGGGATGGGAAAAATCTGGAAGCCCAGAGAAAATTCGAGGCGGCGACCAAGGCGGACGCAAACTTCGCACTAGCATTTTCCAGGCTGGCGCAGGCGTATAGCAGCCTGGGCTATGACAGCGAAGCGGAGCAGTCCGCCAAGAAAGCAGTGCTGCTGAGTCAGGACCTACCCGAATCGGAGAGATATCTGATTTCTGCCATTCGTTCCCAGGTGGCCAAGAACTACCCGGAAGCGATAAAGGCCTATGAGAACCTTGCCCAGGCTGCGCCGGATAACTCCGACGTGGAATCAGCACTGGCCAGCCTGTACAAAGATTCTGGAAACGTCGCCAAGGCTCGTGAATACTACCAGAAACTCTTAACCACGAACCCGAAAGATGTCGCAGCGACTATCGAATTGGGGCGCATCGCCATCAAAAGCGGTGACGGGCAGGCCAGCCTCGAGTCGTTGAGCCGCGCCTACACTCTGGCAATCCAGATGGACAACCAGGAGCAAGAAGCGGCCAGCCTCCACTTCATGGCTGTGGCTTACTGGATGTTGAACAAGCCTGAGGAAAGCTTGCGCAACGAAGAGCAGGCGTTGGTTATCTGGCGGCGCATCGGTCAAAAGCGTGGTCTCGCGCGCAGTTTGAACGAGACGGCCATCGTTCAAGCTTCTGTCGGCAAACCCAAGGATGCTCTGGCTAATTTTCAAGAGGCGCTGCAGATTCGACGTGAAATCGGCGACAAGCGTGGCTTGGGCGATACTTTGATCGACTTGGGCAATTTCTACAATGACCGTGGCGACCATGACCAAGCTTTGAAAATGTACAAAGAAGCTCTGCAATTGCAGCGCGACCTCGGCAATGAAAGTTTGCAGGCCATTTGCCTCAACAACATTGGGACGGCGTATTCGCAGAAGGGCCAATATGAGGATTCTCTGACCTATTATCAGCAGGCGCTGCAGTTGCGGGAGAAAGCGCAAGTGCCACGGGACATCGTGGAGGCCGTACACAACCTCGGCGAGACTTCGGCCCAGATGGGGCAATACGATCAGGCCATTTCGTATTATCTCCGGGCGTTGGATCTGCGGCGCAGCATGGACGACCCGCGCGGTGCGGCGATTGAGTCTTATAGTCTGGGCACACTGTTTGATTACCAGGGGCGATTTGGAGCAGCCATCAACTCCAAGCAGGAAGCCCTCAAGAATTTCCGCGACATCAAAGATCGGACCACTTGGATGGCAAAGATGCTGGACGGCACTGCAGAGGCGTTAACTCTCGCGGGACGCGGAGATGAGGCCAAGAGTTATCTGGACGAGGCGCTAAGCCTAGCGCGCGAATTGAAGACTGACGGGGTGATTGCCGAAGCGTTGGGATTCCAGGGCGATGTTTTTTTCTACCGGGGCGATTTCAAATCTGCGCGTGCTTCGTATACACAAGCACTGCAGACCGCTTTACGCAGCAAAGAACCGGACACGGTTCTGCTTGCGAAAGCTAGCCTGGCCAAGGTCGGAGTCCAGGAGAAACGCACCACAGAAGCCATCTCCAGCCTTCGATCACTGGTCGAGCAGGCCGACGACCTCGGGCTGAAGTATACCTCGGTGGAGTCCTCCATTGTCATGGCCGAGGCCATGATGCAGAGCCACGACTACAGCCACGCGCGCCAGGAACTGGGGCGTGCTCTGCCGCTCTCGGACAAGCTTGGCATGCAGCCGCTGAGTGCCCGGGGGCATTATCTGTTGGCTGCGATTGAGCAAAACTCCGGCAATAGCAACGACGCTAACGATAACTATCGTGAGGCCCTTCGCCTGCTGGATTTGATGAATAAGGATCCCGGAGCGGAGAAGTTGCTGCAGCGCGCAGACTTTAAGACTATCTACGATGAGTCCAACCGCGGGATAGAAGCAACGAAGCGATGAAAGTCAAACCGATTCAAGACGCAAAAAAACGGGTGCCACTTTTCACGGCACCCGTTGGCTTTTGAAGCTCCTGGATGATTATTTCACGACTTTGTAAATCACCAAATTCACGTTCTGGTTTCCTCCGGAGTCGTCTCCTGCGACAAAGAACGAGTGCAACCCCAAAGTTGTCGTATCGACCGGCCCCGTACATACCAGGTTCCCGTTTTGCAGGTTGCACGAGTTGGTATTGGACTTGGCTGGGGGCAGCTCACTTTGCGTGCAGGTTGCGATCGTCAAATAAGGCCCCGTTGGGCTGGTTACAGGCTTGGATGTGGACGGATTGCTGCATGTGTAGTTCGCCGTGACCACCTGGTTTAATGTGTACGTCGTGAAGGTAGGCGAGCTAATGGAGATCCCCGGCGGGAGCTCACCAGGCGTATCGTATGTCGCCACCCAGCAAGAACCCTCTCCGCCGCTACCTCCGGTGGTGTGACCTTCATCGATCACGAAACTACTTATCTGGTTGCTCTGGAACAGGGCACCACTCTGGGGCGGTGCGCACGGCTGCAGCGGATTGGGGCCTGTGCCTTTGAGAAAACCGGGGAACGGATTCAAGGGGCCAAGAATCCCAGGATAGATAAAGAAGGGATTCTCAGATTGCAAAAACTCGAAGTCCGTGCCCAGGGTTGCAAAGAAATTCTGCTCGCTGCTCGATCCGCAGGTTCCGCCGGGAGAATCAGGGCAGGTAAGCGAGAACATCACAGCCGCGTCCAAGCCTGTATTTTCGGCGTTCTCGTATACGAAACAGCGGGCGGTCCGGAAGCTTTGCTGCACGATGGCGTCGCAAGCTGCTTGAGTCATCAGTATCGGCTGGAGTTGCACCACCGGCGTCGGATACTGGGCTGTCAACTGCGCCGTGTAATCGTAGACGTTGGTGCCTGCGGCATTGGGGAAAGGAAGGATAGCTGGCGTGGTGGTTGTAACCACCGCGGTTTGAGCTTGCGGCGTGAATGTCCAACTTAGGATATCCTGGTTGTCATCTCCGCCTCCCGTTGCTGCTGTAAACCCGACCCAGGCACTGCCGCTGTTCAAACCAATCGTGGTCAAGTCGAAAACCACTCCGCCAGGAAACAAGTCAACGTTGTCCAGAATCACATCCAGCAGCTTGGTGGCAGGGCCTGAATAGCTAATGGTCACAGAGTGAATGTTTCCGTCGGCCATGGTGCTTGGCAGATTCGAGTTCACGGCGACGGTACACGACGGATCCACGCTGTTGGGGAGAGTTCCGGAGCAGTTCTGAATTGTTATATCGTTGTTGTTCGGATCGATCCCCTGGTTAAAGAAGGTATTTAACTCCACCGTCAGACTGTTCGGAATACCACCGGTAGGGGGAGCGCAGCCGCTGGAATCGTCTCCGAATCCGATGCCGCAACCGTCCGGGCCTAATGCATTCGTCCCCGGTGGCGGCGAGTTCTGGATTACGAACGCAATGCCGTCTGCCGGTCCGTACCCGGTATTCGCACCGCTCAACTGAAACGTAAAGGTAGTTGAAAACGTGCCGGTACCGACGGGCTGCTGAGTGTTGAACCAGGCAGAGCCCGCCGTGAAGGTCGAATTTGGCGTAAGCCGCAAGACCGTCCCAGTCCCTGAAACCGCCGTGTAGAAACCGGGATACCCGGTCATGGTGCCATTTAAGTCGAGGCAATTTTGGTTGGAGGTGAAATCTGGAAGATAGTTGGGAGAAGTGGGACAGCTTTGCGCCCCAGCGGTTGTGCTCCCTGCAACAACCGCCAGGACTGCGATCGCAGCTACCGTTGCAAATCTCATGATCTCTTTTTTCATAGTTATCCTCTTAACTGCGCGATGGTGTTAATGACTGATCCGCCCACTGGGAGAAAGCCCTTCGTTGCTCCGTCAGTGGTGGATCAGCGCTGGCCCCCTCTCAAAACTCTGCGGCAAAACCGTGGTTGGAATAAACAGATTGAGGGTTACGGCGGCGGCCAGAACAGGAATCTTCATAAATAGGGTCTGTCCTTTCGCTAGTTCGCGTTGCTAGACGGAACTAGCTGAGATTGCCGCCCAAGGACGGTACTGAGATTGAGAGGGGAGGGCAGGCCCGGCGCGCGTATCAAAGGATTAAGTTATCCGTTGCCGCGCTGCAAAGCCGGCACCTATACTGGGGCCTGTAGAGCGCCATGTCAACAGAATTCATATCTTTTGTGCCCTACCGCATTGACTGAAATTCGCGGAATTCAATCCCACACAAGGTCTGCAAGTGCCCGGCGCTAGCTGCTGAAATTTACGGCGCGAACGGTAAGGAAGGACCACGATACGATTGAAGCCAAGGGAGACTCGGAACAATGCCAGTCAACGAATTCGTGGATGGCGTGCGGAGGCCCCTTTGTGCGTCCGGGTTGGTCAGACTGCTTAAGACTGCGGCCTTTGCGTGCTCCAGGTCCGGCAGCCACGCCTATGGTAAAGCGGCAACGGGGGCGGAATGCGCCCCCGTTAGCAAGAACAGAGCTGTCTTCGCTTCAGCCGATGCAAAGAACCGCAACGGCATGTCGTCGACAGATGCCTTTTTCGCCAGTCTTAGGCAAGGTCGTAGCGATCAAGGTTCATCACCTTGTTCCACGCCGCGGCGAAGTCCTTCACGAACGCCTCCTTCGAGTCGTTACATGCATAGACTTCTGCGAGAGCCCGGAGTTGGGAGTTCGAACCGAAGACAAGGTCGACGCGCGTGGCGGCCCACTTGGTTTTGCCCGTCGCGCGATCGCGTCCTTCATACACGCCTTCGGTAGAGGAGGGCTCCCACTTCGTATTCATGTCGAGCAGGTTGACGAAGAAATCATTCGTCAAAGTCTCGGGCCGGTTGGTGAAGACGCCGTGTTTCGTGTGCCCAAAGTTCGCATTCAGGGCGCGCAGGCCGCCGATGAGTACGGTCATCTCGGGAGCAGTGAGGGTCAGCAACTGCGCCCGATCCACCAGCAATTCCTCAGCCGACAAGATTTGTCCGCTGCGGAGATAGTTGCGGAACCCGTCAGCGACTGGCTCCATCACAGCGAATGAGTGCACGTCGGTCTGCTCCTGCGAAGCATCCGTGCGTCCGGGTGTAAAAGGAATTTTCACGTCGTACCCGGCTTTCTTCGCAGCTTCCTTGACTGCTGCACAGCCGCCCAGAACGATCAGGTCAGCCAGCGAGACCTGTTTCCCTTTGTTCCCGTTGGACTGCGCGCCGTTGAACTCCCTTTGGATCGCTTCCAGCTTCTGCAGGACCTTCGCCAGTTCGGCCGGCTGGTTCACTTCCCAATCCTTTTGCGGCGTAAGGCGAACGCGCGCCCCGTTTGCTCCACCGCGCTTGTCGGAGCCGCGGAAGGACGCAGCCGATGCCCAGGCAGTCGTGACCAGTTGTGAGATCGTGAGTCCAGATGCGAGGATCTTGGCCTTCAGCGCAGCAACGTCCTGCTCATCGATCAACTTATGATTTACTGCGGGAATAGGGTCTTGCCATATCTGCGGCTCCTTTGGAACGAGCGGGCCAAGGTAGCGCGGGATCGGCCCCATGTCGCGGTGCGTGAGCTTGAACCAGGCCCGTGCAAACGCGTCTGCGAACTGATCCGGATGCTCGTAGAAGCGCCGCGAAATCTTTTCGTAAGCAGGATCGAAGCGCAAGGCGAGGTCCGTGGTTAGCATCGATGGCGCATGGCGTTTTGAGGGATCGTGCGCATCCGGCACTGTCCCGTTGCCAGAGCCATTTTTCGGTGTCCACTGATGCGCACCGGCCGGACTCTTCGTCAGTTCCCATTCGTATTTGAAGAGGTTGGTGAAGAAGTTATTGCTCCACTTCGTTGGCGTGGTCGTCCAAGTAACCTCCAGGCCGCTGCCGATAGTGTCAGCACCAAAACCTTTGCCAAATTTATTCTTCCAGCCGAAGCCTTGATCCTCAATGTCGGCGCCTTCTGGTTCGTTGCCCACATACTGGGAGGGAACGGCAGCGCCGTGGGTTTTGCCGAAGGTATGCCCGCCGGCAATGAGTGCGACCGTTTCTTCGTCATTCATCGCCATGCGCGCAAAAGTCTCCCGAATGTCCCTTGCGGCACCGATTGGGTCCGGCTTTCCATTTGGTCCTTCTGGATTTACATAAATCAGGCCCATTTGGACCGCGCCGAGAGGATTCTCAAGATCACGATCGCCGCTGTAGCGCTCATCCGCCAGCCACGTGCCCTCAGGTCCCCAATAAATTTCCTCTTCGGGTTCCCACACGTCGGCACGCCCGCCGCCAAAACCGAATGTCTTGAAGCCCATCGATTCGAGGGCGACGTTGCCTGCGAGAATCATGAGATCGGCCCAGGAGATTTTCCGTCCATACTTCTGCTTGATCGGCCAGAGCAGCCGGCGCGCCTTGTCCAGGTTCACGTTGTCCGGCCAGCTATTGAGTGGCGCGAAGCGCTGCTGTCCAGATCCGGCTCCGCCGCGGCCGTCGCCGATGCGGTACGTACCCGCGCTGTGCCACGCCATACGAATGAACAGCGGTCCGTAGTGGCCGAAGTCGGCCGGCCACCACGCCTGCGAGTCCGTCATCAAGAGATTAAGGTCCTTGATCACGGCATTCAGGTCGAGCGTCTTGAACTCTGCCGCGTAATTGAACTCCTCACCCATCGGGTCGGACTTTGGGGAATGCTGGTGGAGAATGTTCACGTTTACCTGATTCGGCCACCAATCCACATTCGTGCGGGTTTGGCGAGCGCCGTGCGCTACCGGGCACTTCGATTCGGTTAAGGTGCTTTTGTCTTTAGCTTCGGGGGAAACGCTCCCCGATGAAGTTGCTAGTGTATTTTCCATAATGTTTTGTCCTTCCAATCTTGAATGAATACTGCGTGAAAAACTACTTTTTAGTGCTGCAGCGGCGGCAGAGGCCAAAGACCTCGACCAACGGCTGCGTCAGATCAAAGCCATCTGGCAAATGCCGGGATAGACGTTTGAAATCGATGAACTCTCCTTCGATGTCCTGCACCGATTTGCAGCGGGAGCAGACCAGGTGGTGATGAGGTTCGAGATTGCCGTCCACGCGTAAGGTGGACGCATGAGGACTGACCTCTCGCAGCAGCCCACACTCGATGAAAAGCCGCAGATTGTTATAGACCGTGGCGAGAGAAATGGATGGAATGCGACGCCGTACCGCGTCGTAAATGTCTTCAGGAGAATAGTGTCCGTGGGAAGCGATCACAGCCTCATAGACCACCTGACGCTGGTGCGTAACCGCCAAGCCGTGCTTCGCGGCCAGTTCGCGGAACTGTCCATGAGTAAGGCGCATGATTATTGGTTAATAAACATTATAAAACGATAAGGAGCAGTGTCAATCGAAATCTTTCCTGTCTGCGGAGAAGGTGGTAGTCGGCCGCAAGGCCAAGCTGTGGCTCAGCTAATACGACCGGCATCGGTATCTGCTGAATTCTTCCTAGCCGGACGCTGCTGGAATGCTTCGAGTGCGGCACCCAGCCGCTCCAGTCCACCGCGCACTGTCTCTGTAGCTCCGCCAAAACCAATTCGAAAGTGTTGTGCTTGCTCGAAAAATTCTCCTGGCACTACAGTGGTCTCAAACTGCGTCCGCAGCATCTCCACAAAATCTTCGGTACGGCCCAAGTTGATCCGCGGAAACACTGTAGTGCCGAAGCGGCTTGGCTCACAATCGAGGTTCGGATGGCTAGCCAGGAATTCGTTAACCAGCACTCGATTCATTTCCAGCAGCGCGCGGGCGCGATTGCGCACCCGATCTAGATTATCCAGGGCAATCACTGCGAGGAGTTCGGCGGGGTGCACTGGGCTTCCGTAGGTGAAATCGATAACCTGCCACATGCGCTGCACCAGATTCGGCTGAGCCAGAATCCATCCACAGCGAATGCCGCTCAGCCCATACGCCTTGGTCAGGCTGCTAGTCACAACGAAATTCGCTCCCAGATGGAACGCAGAACACCAAGGCGTGTCGAACAGGGTCTCAAGGTAAACCTCATCCACTAGGACGTGCGCTCCAACCGTGGCTGCCATTCTGCCTGCCTGCCGCATAGCGCTCTCATCGGTGAAGGCGCTGCTTGGATTGTGAAGGTTGCAGAGAATCACAAGACGCGTTTGAGGCGTGAGTTTACGTTCGAGTTCACCCAGTCCTAGCTTGAATCCCTTTTCTGCGAGACGCTCGAAGCGGCACACCTTGGCCCCGATGTGATCCAGAATCGTCAGCAGCGGGTCGTAGGTTGGCCGCTCGATCAGTACCTCGTCTCCTCGGTGCACGAGTGCCGTAAGCGCCACGAAGTTGGCCATGGATGTACCGAGGGTGTAGACGACGCTTTCCTGAGGCACGCCCGCCTTCGCCGCCAGCCGCTCTATCAGTGGCGCATAACCATAAGGCCCGGTTCCGCCAATCTCGAGGTCCTCGATGCGGACCGGCAGCTCAGCCAGCGGATAATCAAAGACCCCACTGGACGCCAGGTTGAAGCGCGCCTGGGAGTGCAGCTTGGCCCAAGCCAGATAGCGCGAAACTGGATCCGGCCGCGAATCATTCATGTCTTGGTCCACTCCTTGCCGAAACTGATTTTAAAAGAATGATTGTGGAAAAATCTGATTACGAATCAGCAGATCGCGACTGTGCCTGCAGGCTCCAAAACCAGTACACGGGAATGCCCGCCAGCAGTAGAACGAATCCGATGAGGCTGTTCCGAGGATAGCGGTAGATTGTATTGGCAACGACCCACCAGCATATCGCGACAAATATTGCCGTGCTCACCGGGTGCCCTGGCATGCGGTAACCGTGACTGGCGTTCATCTCGCCGCGCGCGGCCCGCCGACGGAACACGAAGATCGTTGTAGCAGTCAACCCGAAAAATAGAAAATCCATCGCAATGACGTAATTCAAAATTTGCTCATAGCGGCCCGAGAGCGCGATTACAATCGTCCACACGCTTTGCAAGACGATAGCAACTACGGGTACGCGTGTGCGTGGATTCAGCCACGCTATGGCGCGGAAGAACAGGCCGTCATCTGCCATGGCAAAGTACACGCGCGGTCCAGTCAAGATCGACTGGCTTAGAAACCCAAGAGTCGAGATGGCGATGGCCGCTGCAATGAACGTCGCACCCCGCTGGCCCAACGCCATCCGCATGACAGCGGTGGCTGGGGTGGTGGTTGCAGCCAGGGCCCGCGGTCCGAGTGAGCGTAGGCACACCCAGTTCACACCCAAGTACAACACGACTACGCCGAGAACTCCGAGCAGTAGTCCTCGGGGCAGGTTTTTCTCCGGCTGCTTCACTTCTGCCGCGAGGAAGTTCGCCGTCTGCCATCCTCCGTAGGCGAATAGCACCGGCACCATGGCTGCGCCGAAAGATGGCAGCGACCACTCCCGCTCGGCGGCGGTGGTTACGGTCACATGCTTGCCCGTCAAGGTCAGGCCGATAATTACCAAGGCAGCTATGGCGACAATTTTCGTTACCATTAGCGCGCTCTGCGTCCGTCCGCCGGTTTTTACGCCGAGGCAGTTGATGAGTGTCAGGGCAGCAAGCGCTGCCGTTCCTACGATCCAGTCCGGCGCGTGTACCCCGGTAAGCTCGAGAAAGTAGCGCGCGAAGGTGATCGACACAGCCGCCATGCCTCCGGTCTGGATGACAAGCAGCAATACCCATCCATACAGAAATGCTACCGCTGGGTGATAGGCTTCGCGCAGGTAAGCGTACTGACCGCCCACTTCGGGCAGCGTAGCCGCCAGTTCGGCCCATATAAAGGCGCCGCCCACCGCAACAATCCCGCCAAAAATCCAAGCTCCCAGGATCAACGCTGGGGTATGAACCTGTTGCGCCACCACGTAGGGATTTATGAATATGCCGGAGCCGACGATGCCGCCCATGACCAGCATAGTGGCGTCGAACAGCCCAAGTTGACGCGCCAGGCTTGGCTTGGGAGCGGATGCGTGATCCATGTTGGGTCAGTAAACGTGAAGGTCAAGACGAACTACGCGGCCACGTCAACTTTGGTGCCGTAGGCGAGGCTGGCATACCAACTGCCGCGGCCTTGGGGCGTGAGATCCATGAAGTGCCAAATGGGGGCAAGCAGGTCGATGCCACGCTCCTGGATGTCCGGGGCCATTCGGGGATGCGCGGTGTAGAAGTGCCGCACAGTGCCGTTGCTGTCCCGGGTGAAGACGGAAACAGCGGAGTCCTGATTCCCTTCGGGGTCTTCGCTGCCGAGGTCGTACTTGATTGTGCTGTTCCCAGCGCTGAGAAGCCGTAGCTTATCCCAGCCGCGAGAGCGAGCATATGCACGCAGAGTCGGGAGGTCGGCGGCGGCCACAACCGCGAAATCGAGATTCTGAGCCAGGTGATGAGCGACGCCGTTAGCGCCGTCAAGCCAGGCGGTACACATGGGGCAAGCTTTGCTCTGCCTCTTTCCGAACATAAAGTGATACATAACGAGCGAGCGATTGGGCTTGGTGAAGAGTTCGCTTAGTCGGACGGTGCGCACTGACGCATCACCAGCATTGAGGTCGCGCGGTGCCTCCTGAAGCTCATAGTCCTGAATCGGAGCGCCTTGAGGAAGATGGCGTCGCAGCTCAGCCACGCGTTCGCGCTGGCGCATGAGTTCGATTTCAGCCAGGCGAAGCTCCTCGCGCTGGACCAGATATTCGGGCGATTCATTAGTCAAATTGGTTTGCCGAAATGTTCCGTCGACTTCTGTGTGTACCATGAGTGATCGTCCCCTCTTTTTATTTCATTCTCTCGCCAGCAGTAACAAGACGCAACCCCTTATGACGGTTTAACCGAAAACTTGCCGGAAATCTCATAAAAACTCAAGAAGATCACCGCGGCAGATTCTGGGACCAAGCCGAGATTTCTTTTCTCAACCTCAGCGGTTTTGTTAAGTCAAGTTCTTCCAAGTGGTTCCTTTCAATTAGATTCTAGACCGAGCAGGTTTGGCCTTCCCTGTATCACCCATCCGTATTTCTTTGACAAATAGTCAACGGAACTCGGGCGAAGTCTCTCTATATACTGTCAAATCATAACTTGACCGAATTTATATTTCCCGACGGGAGCCTGAGTTGGAGATTTACCTTGTAGACGGCACCTACGAACTGTTCCGCCATTATTATGCGCTGCCCTCGGCACGCGATGAGAATGGGAGCGAGGTGGCTGCCGTGCGGGGTGTGCTCGCGTCGGTGCTCGGAATGATCAAGGGAGGCGCAAGCCACATCGCGGTCGCGACTGATCACGTTATCGAGTCTTTTCGCAACGAATTATGGCCTGGCTATAAGACTGGCGAAGGTATTGCACCGGATCTCCTGGCTCAATTCCCCTTACTCGAAGAAGTCCTCGCCGCAGCTGGCGTTGTGGTTTGGCCAATGGTCGAATTTGAGGCCGATGACGCCATTGCCGCATCAGCGGTCGCCGCAGCCAAACGCAAGGACGTCACTCGCGTGGTCATCTGCACTCCCGACAAGGATCTGGCACAATGCGTATCCGGATCACGCATTGTTCAATTGAATCGCCGGACGCGTGCCACCATGGACGAGTCTGGAGTGATGCAAAAGTTCGGAGTCTTACCGGAATCGATTCCCGACTACCTGGCTCTCGTGGGCGACGCCGCCGATGGCTATCCGGGGCTGCCCGGTTGGGGGGCGAAGTCGTCAGCCACCGTGCTCGCCAAGTTTCTTCACCTGGAATCGATTCCCAAAGACTGCCGCGAATGGCGAGTGAATGCCGCGAACGCGGGTGCCCTCGCCACCACTCTTTGTCGCGAGTGGGACAGCGCCATACTTTTTCGAAGACTCGCCACGCTCCGGACTGATATCAAGCTCTTCGACGACGTCGACGAGTTGAGATGGCGCGGCCCTACTGCGGCGTTCGATCCCCTGGCCGCGCGATTGGATGCGGCACGTACCGCGCGAACACGGACATCCATCCGGCGCTGATAGCACGAGAACTAAACGCGTTCCGGCGGCGTGGGGTCAACCTTGTTCCCCCAAAAGGCATGAGGGATCTGTTGGAGGGACACATCAAAGTCGGAGCAGACGTTTCTGCGGCGACCTTCCCCAATTAGCCGGAAGACTTCCAGTTCACGGTCGGTGAGATCGGACACTGACGATTGCTCCGACGCATTCGCGCCGCGAACGTAGTGGCGCAACATGCTGTCGGCGATCCGGTCGCTCACGTAAATTTCACCGCTCAGGATGCGGCGAAGCGCCACCAGCACCTTCTCAGTGGCCTCTTGCTTCATGATGTCTTGGCCAGCGCGGTAGAGTTTGATTGGCATTCCGCCTACGGTAACATTCAGGCAGTACGTCCAGGTATGCGAGTCTTCAGGCTCTCCGCTAAGACCGGGGAGGGAATGGACCAATATCTGAGTTTTCTTACGGCCCGCCTTGACCAGTTGCGCACAGCTGCCGCAATCTAAACAATTTGGTAGGGACGCAGCTCTGGGATGCATAAATCTAAGTTTCGTAAACTTTTGCAAAGTTTGTAGAATCATGTTGCCTCGCGCAACTTCCGGTTTACGATTCCATTTATAGGTATAGACAGAAAGAGAGGTGTTCATGCTTAAACAATGCCTGCTAGTTCTTCTCGCGGCCGGATTGATCTCAATCTCCTCGTCCTTTGCCGCAGCCCAGGATAGCTCGTCCAACAATCAACCACCGGCGCCCTCGCAGGATGGTGGGGGCCGGCATCACGGGCCGCCCGATCCCGCTCGGCGTGCGGCCGAACTGACTAAGAAACTCAAACTCACGTCTGATCAGCAAACCAAGGTGCAGGATATTCTTCAGTCAGAACACTCTCAAATGGAGAGCCTGCACCAGGACACGTCTCAGTCCCAGCAAGATCGCCGCGCCAAAATGATGGATATCCATAAAGCGAGCGATGCCCAAATTCGCGCTCTGCTTGACGCTAATCAGCAAAAGAAGTGGGATGAAATGCAGGCCGAGCGCGAGCAGCGGATGCAAGACCATCATCCGGGCCCGCCTGATGCCGGTTCCAGCCAGCAGAGTCCGCCGCCTCAACAATAGCCGTCCCTGCTTTACGCTCACTCCTGTAGAGACGTAGCTCAGCTACGTCTCTACGATACGGCATGAGTATTGCGTTGTAGCCGCGAGCGCGGCGCGTTGTGCTGTCTTCACTGATTACTTTCCAGTACTGTTTTTGAGAACCAGCACGAGGATGCGGCCGTCGGAGTGAAATTCCCCGCCCGTCGCGGTTTTTGCGGTGGTCAATGGCTGCGTCGGCGTAACATGATCGCGTTGAACGACCAGGCCAGTTCCCGAAAGCGTGCCATTCACATACTCACGCTCGCCATCGATTGCCGGGTCGATCTTGTGAGTCAAACCATTGTTGCGCTGATCTCGCTCGAAACCAATATCATGAGTAGCTGCGACGCACCATAGTGGCCGTCCATCCACCTCGTACGGCGATTTCCAAACCCGCAGGTGATTGCGCGACATGGCAACTCGCACCGGCTCTGCGTGGGCGAATCCATAATCCTGCGACCGGCCAAAAAGAAACAGCGTGCTCATGGGCATCGTCAGATAGTCTTTTTTCTCCAGCGAATCGACTATGGCATTAAGAGCAGTGTTCTCCACTTTCGCATCAACTTTCACCCATCCCGCGTCAGTGAACGCTTGAACCACTTGGTCTTGGGTTCCGACAATTAAAACGTTGACCATGTCCCCCGGTTTACCGGCTGGATCGGCCACGCGACGCGGAATTTTATTCAGCAGATCCGGCGTGATGCCGGCCACGCGCGCTTCTGCCGGACCTCCAGGGTTTGCGGCATCTTTCGAGCCTTCGTCCAGAACCTCGATTTTTACGTGGAAGTTTCCTTTGGCATTTGCGGCTTCGCTCATACTCTGATTGAGACCAACGAATAACCTGCCTGCCACGGGCACAACATATTCTTTACTGGCGCCCACCAGAAACGCCTGCGCATAAGTATCCGGGCCGACGCGAGCAATCAGCGCCCCATGCCCCGCGTCTCCTACCGCGTATTGATGAAGCAAGTCGGCAAATCCTCGCGACAGACCATCCGGGCCGAACGTTCCCGAGGATCTAGTTCTTCCGCTGTAAGATTGGTCGGACGGATACGTAATCTGTCCCGTAGCCGTGAACCGCAGCTTCGCTCCACCTCGCACATCGATGTTGGTGTCTACCCACTCCTTAGTCGCAGGCACGTCAATTTCGTAGGTCTTAACAGCAGTCGCATTCGCCGTTGCCGTCTGAGCCCACGCGGCCGAGCACATCGCGCTCAATGAATACAGTGCCAGCGCCGCAAACTTCATCATGCTTCTAGTCTTCATAATTTTCATTGCCGTTTTACGTTTCAAGATAGGCGACAGGATACCGTCGAACGGGAGTCTCGCGCAACGAGTCGGGCGGCGCTTCGGCAATTCGTCATTCCGAAGCCCCGCGCTTTCACCAGCGGGGCGAGGAATCTCGCGTGAACAGTTTTCGAGCTTGCCAGTGGATCTGGGCGCCGGCCCAGTCGCGAGAGTCGCCCAAGGTCAACGAATGACCAGTATCGGCGCTCTGATCACGCCGATGCAGATTATCCCAGCGCGGCTGGCAGGTCTACCAGTGCAACTTCATCGCAAACTGGAATTGCCGCGGGTCATACGCCGCGGTAGGTTGTCCCGCCGCAGTCCACAGCTGATTCACCGCCGCCACGTTGAATTTATTCGCGATGTTGAACATATCCGTGATTAGCTCGAGGTTGAATCGTTCTCCGAAGTAAACGCGCTTGGCAATGCGAAGGTCGTTGAATACTGTCCAGGGTTGCACGCCGGCGTTGCGGGCGAGATCGCCATCGAGCGACAGCAGCGTGGTGTTGGAGGTCGCCGTAAAGCACGGTTCCTGCAGAAATCCGGTCGGAGAATACTTCGTCGCCACCACCGGTCCGCAAGCAGGATTCCCCGCGCCCGTCACCGCGTTCGGACGTGCCGCCGTCGGCGCAAATTGAAAGTTCGTATTATCTCCGGTCGTAATCAGGAACGGACGTCCCGATCCCGCTTCAACAATGGGCGCAACCGTCCAGTTGCGGAAAAACTTTCTGGCAAAGCCATCACCAGTAAGCGCTCCTGATTGGTACACGCCGCTAAACACAAAACGGTGGCGCTGATCGAACAGCGAGTTCGATCGCTCCAACTCCGGAAAGTAGCTGTCCTGCGGCGCCAGCGGCGACTGTAAGTCTGTCGAGTCGTCAATCGCGTGCGAATAAGTGTACGACGCCAGAAACTCGTAGTGGTTGTTGAAACGTTTGCGCAGGTTCGAAGTAAAGCCGTTGTAGATTGAGCTGCCGTTGGAATAATTCGCGTCCATATCGCCAAAGGGCACCACAACGCAGGCGCCCGCGGCGCCAAACGGAAGTGTGTTATCGCACTTGCTTCCATTGGGTCCGAGACCCAACCCGTCTGCATTAGCCAGCAATGCGGCATCTGCCAGACAAGGTCCGCCCGCCAGTGACGGATTCAATCCTGAAGGTCGAAAGAAATTCAACATCGCCGCCGGCGCGAACGCTCCCGATGGCGGCAAACCAAATGCCGCCGGGCAAATCGCCACCGACAGCGGGCTCGACGGATACGACGGATTGGTGGTGGGAAGTCCAATCGAATTCGCGAACGCAACCGCATTCTGCCAGTTCTTCACCAGCAAATCCCCGCGCACCGTGTTGGCATTGATCGGCCGGTTGAGATGGCGTCCGCCATTAAAGTTGTAGGCGAGGCTCAACGCGAATCCTCCTCCAAGATCCTGCTCGAAGGTCAAGTTGGCTTGTTGCGAATAGGCGTACACAAAATTCTTCGACTGCGGATAACCGAAAGGCTGAAACGCCAGAGGGAAGCCGGTTTTCAGATAATTCTGATTGATGAAAACCGACTGCGGAAAATTCAGCGCCTGGAATTGTTGCTGATTCGGCAAATAACCCAGGTTCGTTGAAAACGCAGGCGGAATACAAGTAGGTAGCGTTTGTATTCCCTGAAAAATATTGCTCGCATTCAGATTGAGAGGACTGCTGTTAGCTGCATTGGTATCGCAAGGACTGCCTCCCGCAAACAGCAACTGCCCGCTTCTCGATCCATCCGACGCATCGCCCAGAAAATAAAGCCCCAGCAAAGGATGATCGTAGAACATGCCATAAGACCCGCGCAGCACCGACTTCCCGTTGCCCTTCGGATCCCAGGCAAAGCCGATCCGCGGTTGCACATTGTTGGTATCCGTCTGTATTCCCTTCTGCAAACCCAGCGCGTTGTACGCAGCCAGCGCCAACGGATTCGGAGCGGCAAGCTGCGGCGGGAACTCAATGTCATAGCGCACGCCCAGGTTCAGCGTAAGGTTGGGCTGTACTCGCCACGAGTCCTGGAAGTAGACGCCGAGGGGCTTGTTGGAAAAACTGTCGTTCGGATTACCAATTCCCTGGATAAAATCCTGCGGAACTCCCAAGCCGTACGCTTGCAGCCCGCTGATCCCAGGGATCGCTTGCTGCAGACTTGCCGGCAACGAGTTGAAAATCGCGCTGGGAATTATCTGGCCCGCAGTGAGTGCTCCAAAGTCATACACCCCGCCGTAATTCACCGTGAACGTAGCCGTGATTGGAATGTAATTGAAGTCCACGCCAAACTTCATCCCGTGCTGTCCATGAGTTAGAGAAAAATTGTCGGTGAACTGATAACGCTGCTCGACGCGTTGAATATAGGAATACGGTTCGCGGCCGAAATACGCGTAGCCAGGAATATTTACTGCCGGATCCGACCCGCCCGGCGCGTTTGCATAAAAGTAAGACAATCCGCGCCGCGCATATTGAAAACGAAATTCGTTCACCTTATTGTTGCCGATCGTCCACGTGTCCTGGAATACTCCGGCAACATCGCGATAAGTCTGCTGTGAAGTTCTGGAATAAGCGTTCTGTCCGAACGTCTGGCCTTCGCCAGCGACTTCAATACCGGTTATGGTGCTGGGGCTTACATTCGCCCGCAGCATGATCCGATTATTAGTATTCACATTGTGATCGATGCGCAGCGAGTAAAGGCTCGTACCCTCAAACACGGGAAAATTTCCCACCTGCGCATTCAACGTTTGGAATGATGCCGGCAATCCATTGCACAGCGTATTGCCGGGATTGCAGGAACTGGGAAACTGCGTCAGCGGACTGGTTCCATTCGTAGGAACCGGAATCGCCCCCAGCGCCGCCAGCAATCCAAACGATTGCGGATAAGATCCATTCAACGCAATAGCCGACGAACCGCCCGCCAGAAATGCATATTGCTGCAAGAGTGCCGGCGGCAATCCCGGGCTGCTCAAAAATGCCGCCTGCTGTGGGGTGACCTGAATATTGAATGTCCCGGGAGGCGCCAGTCCGGGTGCAAAAATGTTGGTCGCATCAAAGGGAACCAGTCCAAAATTGTCCTGCCCAATGCTGGCAAATCCCGTCTCATGCCTTCGTGTGACTTCGTAGGCGAAATAGAAATAAGTTTTATCTTTCTTAATCGGACCGCCAAACGCCGTCCCCGCTTGCACCCGCGTGTATGCCGGTTGAGGTACGTTGCTGAAAGGGTTTGTCGCCTGGATATATCGATTCCGCAGGAAGCCGTACACATCGCCGTGAAAGTCGTTCGATCCTGAGCGAGTAATGATGTTGATCACACCACCCGCCGCCTGCCCATATTCCGCGGCATAGCTGTTGGTGATGATCTGAAATTCCTGCACCGCTTCTTGCGAAACGGTAGAGCGAACGCCATTCGTCGAATTGTCGATCGCATTCGCGCCGTCAACGTTCACCAGGTTCGAACGTGCGCGCTGGCCGCTTATGTTCAGACCAGACGTAGGAGCCGCGCCAATACTGGGAGCGTTGTCGCGCAGTACCTGCGAATCCGTCAGTGCGAAGTTGATGTAGTTCCGTCCGTTGATAGGGAGGTTGTCGATGGCTTTCTGTTCGATGGTATCGGTCGTCGAAGTGCGGCTGGTTTCGATTAACTCACTCGCCGCGCTGACATTCACCACTTCTTGCGCGCCCGCCAGCGTGAGCGCGACTGGTAAATCCAATACTTGTCCGACGGTGATGACAACATTGTCAGCGGTGGATCTGGCGAAGCCAGGAGCATCGACCCAAATCTGGTAATTTGCGGGCGGCAACAACTGAATGCGGTACTCGCCCTGCGCGTTCCCGGTTACTGCTCGCTCCAGGCCCCTCGCTTGATCGCGCACCGTAACCGTCGCATCGGTCACCAGGCTACCTTTTGGATCTTTTACCGTGACGTGCAGGTCTCCCGTGGCTGCACCTTGAGCAAACCCGAATGTGCAGGCGGCCAGCAGCACGAGTATTAGAGACACAAGCTTCCGCATTGTCATAAATTCTCTCCGTACCAAAATGACTGCAACAGGAAGACGCCCGGCTTTTGCGGGCAAAGGAAGACAGCCAATCCGAATTCGTCGGCAGGCTTATGGTCAAACATTGTAGAGAAGGCGCGCTCGGCTGCTTTGTATATCAACCCGCCACCAGAAGCAAGCAGGATTACCGAAGAGCATCGGGTTGGTTAAATGCCGCTCGTGTAGGCGCGAGCGTCCTCGCTCGTGCTGGGCTAGAAAAGAAACTTAACCCCCACCTGCACCAGCCGCGGAGGATTAGCGCTTACCACCTGTCCAAAACTGGAACTCCCAATATTGCCATTCACCGCTTGTGGTCCAAAAAATTGCGCGTGATTAAAAAAGTTGAAGCCTTCAATGCGAAATTGCAATGCCTTCGATTCGGAAACGCGAACATTCTTGAGCAACGCCATATCGTAGTTATTAAGTCCGGGTCCATAGAAGAAACGCCGTTTCGCTGTGCCTGGCGTCCCCAACGCGTTCTCGCTGAATTGGGAAGTATTGAAATACGGCCGCCCGTCGCGTGGATTTTGATTCAGCTCGAGAGATCCGCCGCTATAGTCCGGCTCATCGACTCCATAATTGTTGATCCCGTTCGGTTCGCTGCCCAGCAGCGAATTGTCGCCATAATTCACCAGCGTCACCGGCAAACCTGAGCTGAAATGAGTGATCCCGGAGACTTCCCATCCCTGAGTCCAACGATTCCGCGCGTGGAACAAGGTTTCAAATGGAACCTTGTAGTCGTAACTCAAAACAAAGTTGTGCCGGATGTCGAATGAAGACAGCGCGTAGCTCAGATGCGGATTGAGGGGATTAATTTCTTCTCCGAGATTTGAAGATTCATCCAGAGACTTGCCGTAGGTATACCCGGCCGAGACTTCCAGCCGGCCGCTGCTATGGCGCAAGCTGAGTTGAAGCGAGTTGTAGTTAGATTTCCCAATGCTCGCCTGATTGGTGTCGCTGCCGAACGCCGGCCCCAGTGGCCCGCGCGTTCCATCTATTACTTGGCCCGATGCCGTCGTGAAAACATTGTTTTCTTGGAATGGACCACAGGTTGGCGAGCCCGGCGCAACGTTATTCGGTTGGCGCAAGCTCAGGCACAGTGCCGGATCGCCAGGGTTAGCTTCATCCATCACCAGCAGCCGATGCGACTGTGTTCCCACATAGCTCGCGCCCAATACCGTGTTGGTGCCCAGTTGCCGCTCCAGTGAAAACATATATTCTTCGACGTAAGGAATTCGATTGCTCGCCGCATATCCTGGGATACCGCTGATTGGCTCGTATTGTGACCAATCGACGTTCGCGTCCGGATGGTTGCGCGATACCCCCTGCGTAACCAGCGCAACCGGAAAAGGCTGACCCATGTTTTGTCCGGTTGAGGCGGTAATAAAAGGCGTGGCGAAAAGCGGCGGCGATGGGCTGGTATAAGTGATTCCAAAGGGCGCGTTCCCGGCGAGAATTCCCAAGGTCAACGCCTCGACCGCCGTGTAATACATTCCGAACCCGGCGCGCACGCTGGTCTTCCCAGGGCCGCCCAGAATTTTGCCCAGAAGAGTTTCTCCCGAAGCGTCGGGAGAATATGCCAAGCCGATGCGAGGGGCGAAGTCAAGATTTCCCGGCGGCGCTAGCGTTCGCGGCACACCCGGGTCTCCAGGAAATAGAATCCCCGCGGGGGCGCCGGGGAAAAGCAGCGACTGCCTGCCCGGCTCAAACGTGGAGATCTCATTATTTTTTTCGTACCACGGCTCGATCCGGTCCCAGCGCAGTCCGTAGTTCAGAGTCAGATTGGTGCGCACACGCCAACTGTCTTGCGCGTAGAGGCCCCAAAACTGGTTGCGGCCGTAAAACGGTTGCAGTTGGCTCTGATTGTATTGGCTCGGAATTCCCAAAAGAAAATCGGCAAAATCGTATCCCGTCTGACTTCCAGTAAACAAAAAGTTGCCATTAAATTGCGCCGTCGGATTGGTGTTGATCTGGTCGTAGTGAAACTCAAACCCGAACTTCATCGCATGCCGGCCCAGCACCTTGGAAAAATTGTCGAGCCATTGAAAAGTGTTGTTCACTTGACGCAATTCGTTAGCATTCGTCCCGATAGAGAAAGCATTGAAGATGATGTTTTCAACCCCTTCGCCTTGGGGATTGAGCGGCACAATGCCAGGAGTTCCCTCGCCGGTCACAAATCCCTGGGAGGCCAGGCTGACTCCGAGTCCGCCAATCGGCTTTCCCAGATCGTTGTGATCGCGCATATACGTAAAGCGAAACTCATTGACGGCCGTCGATCCAAGTGTTTTGGTATCGCCCAGGCTAAGCAACTGCGCCCGGCCCAGGTAAAGCGAATTGAATCCGGGTACGCTCGCTCCGCTCTGCGCCACTGGATAAGGATTGTTGAGAGTAAAGTCGTCGAGAAAATAATAGGCCGAAAGCGCGCCCCAACGAGTGTTGTAGTCGAGTCGGTAAGCGCCCTTATCGTCGCGCAATCTTTCGTCGAAGTTCGAAGTTGCAAAGGTCCCATTCGCAATGTTCGGTGCAGGAATGTATTGCAACAGGTGCCTGGCAGGCGCCGACCACGCGCTCTGCGGGATGACAGCCCCGGGAAAAACGCAGGCGGAGGAACCTGAACACCCTGACACGTAATAAGGTTCTCCCGGAACTACGGAATAGCCCAGGTCCTGCGAAAGCAGATTCGCCCAATTCTGTCCCGTCACGACGCCTGTCAACGCACTGGCTTCATCGGAAAGATTGCCGGAGCGATCCTGACTTGAAGGAACGGGAATCTGTCCCGTGTCGATTCCTTGAGTCAAGCGCGTGCCTTGATAATCGGCGAAGAAAAAACTCTTGTTCCTGCGAATCGGACCGCCGAAGGTTCCGCCAAACTGATTCTGGTCAAACGCTCCGCGCGTGGGAGAAAAATAATTCCGAGCATCGAGATTCGTGTTGCGCAGGAATTCGAAAACATCGCCGTGGAATTCATTGGTCCCCGACTTCGTCACCACATTAATCTGTCCTCCGCTGTGGCCTCCATACTCCGCATCGAAGTTGCTGGTCAGAATGCGAAATTCGGCAATGGAATCGAGGTTGGGAATAATCGCCGTCCCGGAGTTCACGTCTTCTTCCGCATCACTTCCGTTTACGATGAACGCATTCGCAAACTCGCGCTGGCCATTGATTGAGATCGTTCCCGGATTCAGTCCGCCCGAAGGCGCAAGCGCGCTCACACCAACATCCTGCTGAGTATTCGCGGTGAGCGACGTGGCGGGAACCACGCCCGGTTGCAGCGCCAGAAGATCGGTGTAGCTCCGCCCATTCAAAGGGACGGCAGCCATTTTGGTGCCGCTGATAACCTCGCCCATTTGCGTGTCGGATGTTTCTACGTGAGCCGCACTCTCAATCACCGAAACTGCTTGGGTCGGCCCCCCCACTTGCAGCGCCGCGTCGACTACAAGCGCACTGTTGGCGTTAATGGTGATACCGGTCCGCTGATAAGGCTTGAACCCCGCCGCCTCGATCGCAAGGTCGTAGCCACCAACAGGAAGGTCGGGAAAAAAATAATATCCCTGGCCGTTGGTCGCGAGCTTGTGCTGCACTCCGGTCGCAAGATCAGTTGCTGTCACGCTGGCGTTTGCCACTACCGCGCCGCTCACATCCTTAACTGTGCCGGAGACACTCCCACCCGCCCCAGCCCACGATTCGACCGCGAGAAGCAGGAGAAATGTGAAGGAAAAAAATAATTGCCAGAAACCTCTAGAGAACAAGCAGGCAACTCCGAAGGCCAATTATATCTTAGACATACGATGTTCCACGTGGAACACTTCTCAGCTATTGCGACTGATGCCGGAGTTCTCCTGCTGCACGCTTTTCAGCGCCCACGCCATGCGCGGCGTGTTATGCGCGATGCCAATGCGGCCGCGAGCGTCGAGCAAAATCATTCCGCCGTGACCATTCAGGCGCGACTTCAAATAGTTGATGGCCTCCGCGGCCACCCACTCGGGCAAGCTGCCTGAGGCCACGCGATCCGCTGCCCATTTTGCGAGAACAAGTTTCATGATGGGCTCGCCCCATCCTGTGGTCGAAGCCGCTGCGGTTGTGTTATCAGCGTAGCATCCGCAGCCGATCAACGATGAATCGCCTAAGCGGCCGGGAGCTTTGTTGAGCGTCCCCCCGGTGGAGGTTGCGGCAGCGATGTTTCCGTTTCGATCGAGCGCGACTGCGCCCACAGTGTCATGCGAAAGCGTCGAGGCAAACAGATCAGGTTTTTCCTCGGAGGCGTTGGCTTGAAATTCGCGCAGGCGCTCGACCTCGCGTGGAATGATGAGATCTTCATTCTGGCAAAGTGGAATGCCGTGCTCGGCCGCGAAGCGCTCCGCGCCTTCAGCGACAAAGTACACGTGTGGGCTTTCGCTCAGGATTTTGCGCGCGGCGCGCACCGGGTTGCGCAGATGCTCAACGCAGCCGACGCCTCCGGCACGCAACGTGGCGCCATCCATTATCAGCGCATCGAGTTGTACCTTGCCGTCACGATTGAGAAAGCTGCCACGTCCGGCGTCGAAGGTTTCGTCATCTTCCATGACCACCACGGCCTCCTCAACCGCGTCGAGCGACGAGCCGCCTCCATTCAGCACCTGCCAGCCCGCAGCCAGGGCTTTGCGCACGCCGTTGAGATGGGCATCGACCATGTCATCCGGAATGGCCCAGGCGCCGCCATGGACGAGCAAAACGGGATCAGTTGACAAAAAAATTCCTCCGAAAAATGACCGACTAGTCTAACACTGCCGGAGAGTTGGACGATTGTGCCACACGATGGACGAGGGCCTGCGATTCTGACGTTCGCAATTCATCAAGCACAAAGGGCACTGAGGTACACAAAGGGAAGTTTCGCGGGTGCCAGCACGGCCGAGGACGCCCGCGCCTAATCTGACGCCCACGCATAGACAATCCGTCTCGCGGTTGGACAGTTTGTTCGACCTCGACGTCGGGTTCTTAAGATTGCTACCACAAAGATTCTTCGGCAGATGCGCATGGTTATAAATGGGAGGGACACGGCATTGCATTTTTTTGTTGACTCCCATCGCATCTCCGTACTAATCTTCGCCCCACTTTTCGGCTTCCTTTCGGCCGCTGCTTTCTGCGCCAACTTCGCTGGGCTGTGAGCAATGTGCCCGCTGCACAACCGGCTGTTGCACAAAGTTCCTACTCAGAAAAATTGCGTTGGGTGACCTCCGCATCGACGGACAAGACGATTTCACTGGAGCCTGCTCCATGACTGGATGCAGCTTCGCGCGATATTCGTGTGCCTGAAGCTGCGCACCCAAAACCCTTAACCCGCCGCGTTTTGCGGACCGGCTCACTGGCCTGCGTGGCGGAAATCCCCCGAAGGTTTTTTGTGGAACGCAGTCACAGAACAAGCGTTTGCGAAATTCGCGACACACGTCACAAAGGAGGAAATCGTGATCAAGACAGCAAAGCTCCGCTCAGTTTTAATTTTGGCCGTGCTGTTCCTCGCCGGAATGGCATTCGCTCAAACCGACCCAGGAGTGCAGAGTGGCAACCGCGGTACAGGCGCAACCATCATTAGCAGTGACCCGAACGGGTTCTTGCCGTTTTTTACCGACGGTCAAGTTCGCTTCCAGGAAGTGGAGAACGTCTCCAACGCCCCGAACGTCGGCCTTGGACCGCGATTTAATTCGAACAGTTGCAGTTCATGTCACGCTCAGCCCGCAATCGGCGGGACCGGCGCTGCCACCAACCCGCAATTCGCATTTGCCGGCAGTTCGGTCGCCCCTAAAGATTCGACCCCATATTTCATTACCGCCAATGGACCCACTCGGGAAGCGCGGTTTCCGTTCTTCTTCAACGCGAACGGAACCGCCAACACCAGCAATCCCAACGGCGGAGTGGAAGACCTGTTCACAGTTAGCGGACGCAGCGATGCGGGGAGCTGTAGTCTGCCGCAACCAAGCTTTGCCGCGGCGGAGCAAGCGAACGACATCATCTTCCGCATTCCCACGCCGACCTTCGGTGCGGGTCTCATCGAAAATCTTGACGACTCAACCTTGTTGAACAACCAGGCAAACAATCTCAACAACAACTTCGGCGTTGCCGGCACTTTCAACCACAACGGCAACGATGGCACCATCAGCCGTTTTGGCTGGAAAGCGCAGAACAAGTCGCTGCACATCTTCGCGGGCGAGGCTTACAACGTGGAAATGGGCATCACCAACGAGTTGTTCACCCAAGATCGTCCGCTGCCTGGGGAAGATGGCAGCGGCGGAAGCGGCCTCACAGGTCTGCCGTCGAATTGCTTGAATCTCTCGGGCACTGGTTATCCGGAAGACACATCTAACCCGACATCTACGCCGCAAGCAGCGGTTCTGGATGACGTCTCTGCGTTCGCCAACTTCATGCGGTTCCTGGCTCCGCCCCCGACGGGCGGGGTTGTGCTGAATGGGCAGCAAGTCTCTGCATCGACCATCGCGGCCGGCGGCTCTCTTTTCAGATCTATCGGCTGCGCGACCTGCCACAATGCGACACCCGGTGCGACACAAGTGTCGAACTTCGTTCCAGCATTGAGCAAGGCTCCGGTGAATGCGTTCTCGGATATTGAGATCCATCACATGGGCGGGGGTCTGGCGGATAACGTTGCCCAAGGCGGGGCGGGCGGCGATCAATTCCGCACAGCTCCGTTATGGGGTCTGGGGCAGCGGATCTTCCTCCTGCACGATGGGCGTACTACAAACCTCATCGGCGCGATCCAGGCGCACGCGAGCAATGGCAGCGAAGCTACCGCCGTTGAGGAGAATTTCGGCAACCTCAGTGGTGGGCAGGAGCAGGAAATACTGGACTTCCTGCGCTCGCTGTAACAGTCTGTCATCCCGAATCGAAGCGAGGGATCTGGGTTTTTCGGCGTAGCCAACGAACCTGGATTCCTCGCCGCTTCGCTCTTCGGAATAACAGCGGCCGGCGCGAGTGGGAATGACAGGTCCGCGAGTAGCGAGTTCATCGCGCGGACTGCACGAGCGAGACGCTCGCGCCTACACGGGCGAAGGTGCCCGCGCCACATGGGAGGACTATGGAACGACTGCGGTTGTTTGGTGCTTTCGCGGTGTTGGTGGCATGGCAGGCTTGGGCGCAGAATGCTCCCAGGAACGGCGGCGATTTTTCTAATAACACGCAGCCGCTGACCAAGGTGCCTGCTGGAGTCATTCTGGTCAAGGGAGCATGGTCCAGCGCCAGCGATTCCTCTACTCCGGTCCCTGAAGGCGGCAACATCAGCAACAATGTCTTCCGCGACGCGTATTTCGGCATGACTTACGCGCTTCCGAAGGATTGGGAAGAAAAATACACAGGACCGCCTCCGTCGGATAGCGGACGCTACGTGCTCGCGCAGATCAGGCCCGCGGATACGTTCAAAGGACCGGCACGCGGAAGCATTCTCATCACCGCCGATGATTTTTTCTTCGCCACCCAACCGGTGGCCAACGCACTCGAACTTGTGAAGTATGCCAAAGACAATTTGCAGGCTGATTACAAAGTGGAGATGCCGCCAACGCCAACCAAGATTGGCATTCATCCGTTCACATTCTTTGCCTATTGGTCGCCGATCGCAGAGCTGCATTGGTACATGCTCGCAACGGAAATCCGCTGCCATGCGGTGCAGGTCGTCCTCACCAGCCGCGACACGAAATTGCTGCAGAGCCTGATGCTCGACCTGAATAAGATGCAGTTGCCTGCAGAAGCCGATCCCACGGCGGGAACCGGCGGGGATGATGTACCAGTGTGTATCAAGGGTTATGCCGACGGTGATAATGTCATTACGCGTGTGGATCCAGTTTTCACCGAGCACCGGTTCAATGCAGTCCCAGTGCGAATCATCATCGATAAGGACGGCAAAGTAAAACACATCCATTTTCTCAGCGCATTTCCTGATCAGGCGAAAGCCATCACGGATGCGTTCAAGCAATGGAGGTTCAAGCCGTACCTGCGAGACCGGCGGCCGATGGAAGTGGAAACCGGAGTCATGTTTGGACGCGTGGCGCGTCCGGCGAGAACGGAAGCGGATAATGCGGCTACGCAGTGACCGGCCGGCTTGCGTATACCAGCGCGGGTAGAGTTTGGGTGCATTGCACGCGTAGGGGAAGTCCTCCCCCGAATCGTCGATGCAATGGTAGGTCCTGGGCGCCGGCGTTTTGCTGGCGTCCCAGGGCCTGCAATATTTTTCCCAGCGCGTTGAATTCTCCTACAGATTTGTTCTCGATCGAGGTTTTTGGTCTGGGTTCATTTCCGGGCCGCACGGGCGAGGACGCCCGGTCTCCGTTTTCTGGGCGTTCTGGATTGGTAAATAGCGACGGTGTGGCAAATGGGTACACTTGGCGAAGAGTGCGGATGCCAATCGCTGAGCCAAGATGAGAGTCGTTCCCAAGTTTCTTGCGGTGATCATACTTTTCCTGGGCGCTATGCTTCAGGCTCAAACCGCGCCGTATGCGGGTGTCGGGATAGGCGTCAACGGTCTAAGCTTTCAGTCTCCTTATTACAATGGCGACGTAGGCATCGATTGGGGCGATCTGCGGCCCACTTTCTTCGAAGCTGAATTTGGGGCAGATACCGCGAATCCAACCGGGATTAACAATGGCACCACCGTGCGCGGCCATGGCCTGGTGATGTGGCAAACATCGGCGCACTGGCGCCTTGGCGGGGGGATTCATTTCAGCGAACTCTACAGCTCGCTCTACGATAAGCAGTCGATTTGGCCAACTCTGGGGGCGATGTTCGAGAACAACTGGTTCCGCATGAATGCGCAGTTCCTGATACCGCCCAGCCCCAACCAATTAGTCGGACCGCTGTTCGATATGAGAGTGCATTTAAGGAAAAACTTCTTCTTCCGCGAACGGGTAGGAATTTATTGGTATGTAGGATCGACTACCCCGTCGCGTCATGCGAGTGCCGTGGCAGACTTCGGGGTGTTGTATGTTTTTGGCGGGTGCGGGAAGCGGTGCCAGTAGACTCGCGCCGCGTCGATGCGTGTAAGCTCCGAATGACCGCGGCGTGGAGGAATCACAACCGCCAGCTCTCAGTTGGCCAAAGTTTTTTCTATAGCGCTGCGGAGGTCGTCGTACTCCATCAGGCCGGGGTGGTATAAGGCGACGCGTCCTTTACGGTCGACGAGAACCAGAGTGGGCGTGGTGCTGGCGCCGTAGTTGGTGAAGTTGATTTTGCTGATGGGCACAGGAACGCTTTGCAATCCGGGATAGTAACGCTGCCAGACCTGTCCGATGTAGGTGATCTCATCCTTGGGCTTCACATCTTCCCCCCTGGCCGCGTATCCGTAAAGTTGAGTAGGCGCGAGAATGGCCAGCCCCTTGGGAGCGAATTCGGAACCCAGGCGGCTGATGATGGGGCCTTCATATTTGCAGTCCAGGCACCAGTGAGCCCAAAAGAATAAAAGGACAGGAGAACCTTTGAGTTGGCTTAGCGGAGTTGGGCGAGTGCCGAGGTATTCCGACTCGCTGAGCGGCGGAGCGGGCAGGGTAGTCATGCTGAGCAGGTTCAGATTCTTGTGCAGGCGGGCGCTGATGGAAGTGTTTCCATAGGTCGCGAGAGCGCGGCGCAACAGAGCTGCTGCTTGTGCGTTTTGGCCATCAGCGGCCAGCACCTGGGCCTCGACCTCAATCGCGGCGCCGAGAGCCATGGGCAGATGCGGCTCGGCATCGAGGGGTCGCTTCCGCAAAAGCTGGTGGACGAGCGTTTCGGTTTGCCTTGCTGCTTCGTCGGCTTGCTGGAGTTTGTTGGCATCGAGCGCCGCGCGCGCAGTCCAGGAGAGAGCTTCGAGGTATGCAGCATCGACTCCGTGTTGGGCGCGATAAGTTTGTAGTTCGGAATCCGTGGCGGCGAAATTCCGTTGAGCCATTGCGATGCGAACGTCTGCGACGATATCGGCGAAGGCGAGTGACGAGAGTAAAAGTAAGATTGCAAGAAGACGCATGTCTTCATGATGCAGCGAATGGGGAAAAGTTTCCAGCCTCGCCGAAGCGTGGCTCGCAACTTATTAAGAATGGGGCGGTTAATGCGTAGCAGGCGAAATAGTTTGGCAAACTGGCGAACATCTGAGGTACAATCCTGCTGCGTTTGACTTTGCAGTTTCAGCAACTCCCGCGATAGCGTGACCTGCCTGATGTAGTTCTGCGATGGAATCAGCGCACATCTAACAAAAAGGAATCGAGCAACACCATGGAAACAGGAACAGTAAAGTGGTTTAACGATGCCAAAGGCTATGGTTTCATCAGCCGTCAAAGCGGCGAGGACGTGTTCGTACACTTCTCGGCTATTCAAGCAGGCGGATTCCGCAGTCTGCAGGAAGGGCAGCAGGTGCAGTTCGACGTGGTCAAGGGACCGAAGGGGTGGCAAGCCGAGAATGTAAAGCCGGTTTAAACCACTTACAAATCTTGGAATACTGGGCGGCTAGCGAGCCGCCCGTCATTTTTGGTTGAGACTTTTGGCTCCAGCGGCAGGATAGCATTGACAGCATCGACCATCTGTAATAAGTTCTGAATCGCGCCGGTCCGCCGCATGTTCGGCGCTTTGCCCTCCCCTCATTTTCAAGCTCTGGTTTAGCTTTTGGCTTGGCGCGGAATTGTTTCCGGCTAGCGAAGAAGTTTGTCCGCATCAACGTCGGCCGCCCCCCGGGGAGGCGGGCGGTGCGTCGGAGGGGAAATGAAAAGCTTGGTAACACCATCATGCATGCTTCTGCTGGTTGGTATTTTGGGATTGTCCACAGGAAGCGCGCTGGCTCAACAATATATTTATACCAACGACAATGTGGCTAACAGCACCAATAGCACGACGGCGTTGACGGCCAGCGTAAAAGGCGCGTTGAAGATACTGAAGACTTACTCGACCGGCGGTAAGAGTGCCGGCAGCGGTTACTTCGCGCTCTCTCCGGTGACCTCCGCTAAAACTAAGCTGGGGGATTGTCTGTTCGTTTCCAATGGCGGAGATAGCACGATTGCCGCTTTTCAGATGAACTTGTTCGATGGAAGCTTGACGGCGGTTAAGGGTTCTCCTTTTTCCGATGGCGCAAACGGCGTGCAGCAACTCGGCATAGGCTTAGCGTCTGCAGGCTCGCTGTTGTTCGCCGGTAATACCAACAACAACAGCATCTCGGTATTGAAAATCAGTTCCAGTTGCTCGCTTAAGGTTTTGAAGCAGGTTACAGTTCCCGGTTCGCCAGCGGGGATGAAAGCCACGCCGAACGGGCAGTTTCTCATCGTGGCCTACATTGGGCAGGTCGATTCTTTCAAAATTGATGCCAGCACCGGTGCTCTTACCGAACTCGGGCCATTCACCCCCAAAGGGACAGCTTCTGGTGTAGACATTAGTTGCGATGGCACTACGGCGTACTTTGGCGATACGGCAACCCATACTCAGGTTGAAGTATTCGGCATCAGCACGAGTGGAGAGTTGAAAGAGTTGAACAATTTCACCAACCAGAACGGTGAAAGTTCAAACAACGTGATACTCAGCCTGGACGGCACGCACTTGTATGTGAGCAACACGATGTCGAACCAGATTACGACGCTGTCGGTGGGTTCCAACGGAGCTCTGACTTATGACAGCACGCTGAAACTTAACAAACCCGGCGTGTATGCGCTCGGTTTGGCGACGGGAACCAGCTTGGATCTTTTTGTGTCTGAAGAAAACAACCCGGAGTCAATCGGGGTGCTGACGGCGGTCGACGGTATTCTCAAGGAAGTACCCGGCTCTCCATTTTCCGTGGTCAAGAACGGCTCCGATCCGGCCGGGTTGACTGCAGTGCCGAGATCCTGCAATTAGATTCCCCAGCTAGCTCTGCGAATCGCGAATGAGCACCACGTCAGAATCGGTGTGCCCGCGAATCACACCCAACTGGCTGCCATCGAATGACCATTGAAAATCATGAATGTGTTCCGCCTTGAAATCTGTGAGTTGCTTTCCCGGAGAACCATCGAGCGGTTGCGACCACAGATTATCGATTCCGCCATGGCGGACGGGGTAAACGAGAGCCTTGCCATCGTGCGAGAAACGGATGGGACCGCTCCTCGGATGCTCGAAGGCCATGGTCTTCACAATTTGATTGGAGTCCAGTGAGAGTAGCGTGAGGGATTCGATATGTTCGCCGAGATGACCAAAAGCTGCGATAGCGATAGTCTTCGAATCCGGAGAGACGTCAAAGGCGGCCGCAAGCTCATCTGAAATTTGTTGCGGGGTTCCACCTTCGATGGACACTTTCATTATTCTGTCGCCGTTTACTTCATCCTGATAAAACACCCAGCGCCCATCGCGCGAACAAATCGGACTTTGATCCACCTTGCCGTTTGAAAGCTGTTTGAAGTTGCTCCCGGACATGTCCGTGCGCCAGATGTCCAGCGTTCGGTTTCCCTGATTGAAAAATCCGCTGAAGACTACGTAGCGGCCATCAGCGCACGCGGACACAAGGTCAACCAGAGCACCTTCGCGTGCGAATAACGGCGTTCTGCTGCCCGATTGAGGATTGAGCAGAATAAGACCGGAATTTGAGTCTGAGGTCACAACCATCTGACCGTCGCGCGTCCAACTGAAATTCGACACGGGCGCGCCCGAGGTTACCTGCCGGGCTTCGCCAGCATTCAAAGATGCTGGCATTGCGAACAGGTTGTAGTGAGCCTGGCTCAAGACGCTGACCAGAGTTCGCCCATCAGCAGCCACGCCAGGTTCGGAGTAGCTATTGGTGTCGCGGGTTACGTTGTGCAACTGGCCGTCTGGGTAAGAAACGAACACGATTTGCGCGTGGCCCAGATTTGACTGGGCAAGCAAGCCACTTTGATCCGGCATCCAGGCCGGGCGCTGAATAATGTCAAGAGCGGAGGTGAAGAATAGTTTCTGCTTTCCTGTGGCAATATCGAGCGCTACTAAACCGCTGAAGGCATCTCCCGGTTGAATCGCCATGCAGACGATCGTCTTGCCGTCTGGCGACCATGCCGGATCCTGCAACCCACCGCTGACCGGGCCACTGTACAGAACTTTCTCCTCGCCACCTTCAGCGGGAAGAAGCAGAAGTCGTTGTTTGCCGGCTTCGGGATTATTGTCACGAAAATATGCGATCTGCCGCCCGTCGGGAGAAAATGTAATGTTTGAGTCAATGTCCGTGACGAGTTTTTGCGGAGTGCCTCCGAGAACCGGTGCGCGATAGAGATACTTCAACTCTTCGCTGCCGGGTTCACTGCGTTCGAAATAGAGATAATTGCCGTCGGGAGAAAAGCGCAAGTGGGCGTACTCCACTTCCGCGGGCGGGATGACCTGCGTATCGCTGTTCGTAGGAAGGTTACGCAGCCACAGACTTTCCTGGCCGGCATCACGAACTACGGTGAGAATGTACTTGGCGTCCGGCGAAATGGCCACCAGTGCGGCTTTGCCAGTTTCCGTGACTTTGGTGATGGAGATATTTTCGAACGGAACATGCCGATTGCGATTGAACAATGCGAAGACGCCGTATGCCGCAGCGGCGACGAGTACAGCACCAATCAGCGTAGCTACGCCGGTACCTAATTTGTGCTGGCGCGCAGCTGCGACCACGGTAGAACTGCTTGACGGTGGGCGCGATGTTGCGACAACCGGATCCGCCATCGGTACGGATAGCCCGGAAGCGGCAGACTTTGGTTTGCGTCCGGATTCGGTGTCACGCTTCAATCGTCTAAGATCGCCGCGTAAATCGGCAGCAGACTGGTAACGCAAGTCCCGATCCTTCTCCAGCAGCTTGTCGATAATTTCCTGGAGTTTGGGCGGAAGCTGCGAATTGTGCTCGACTGCCGGAGTAGGATCGCGTTCCAGGATGGCGTGGAAGATTACCGCCGAAGTGTTGCCGTGAAAAGGCAACCGTCCGGTGGCCATCTGATAAATTACCGTTCCTAAAGAAAAAAGATCGGTGCGCGCATCGAGTTGCTCGCCCCGCGCCTGCTCTGGCGACATGTACGAAACCGTTCCGACCGTGCTGCCCGGGCTGGTAAGGCTGGCAGTTCGCCCAGCGTCTTCAGTATTGCCGATCGTCTCCGCGATAAAACCAGCAGCTCGGGTGAGCTTGGCTAAGCCAAAATCAAGAACCTTTACCTGACCCCGCTGGGTAAGAAAAATATTCGCGGGCTTGATATCGCGATGGACAATGCCCTTGGCATGTGCAGCGTCAAGCGCATCTGCCAACTGAATGCTTACCTCGAGTAAGCGGTCGACAGCCAAGGGCCCAGCCTGCAGTTTGGTGTCGAGCCCCTGACCCTCGATCAGTTCCATTGCTATGAAAGACTGTTCGCCGTCCTTCTCCGCGGCATAAATCGTGCAGATGTTTGGATGATTTAAGGCCGAGGCGGCGCGAGCCTCAAGCAGAAAACGATCGAGAGCGGAAGCATCGCGCGCCAAGTCCGGTGGAAGGAATTTGAGGGCCACGCGGCGGCCGAGGGTGAGGTCCTGAGCTTCGTAGACTACGCCCATGCCGCCGCTGCCCAAGCGTCCGGTGATGCGGTAGTGCGAGATAGTTTGACCGATCATGATAGGAAAATTTGCCGAGTGCTCATCTTAGGGCGCATGCCAAGGCGAGTCAAACCCGGTTTGCGTAGCTCGGATGCCTCATCCAGGCGGTCTTAGGACTGAGAGCCAAAAGGATAGTAAAAGCGGTTGATTCTGATCTTACGTGCCCGAGAGTGGCGCTCGCGCTTCCGCTCCTACATAATGATAATGAGTGCCAGCGAGGAGGAACGGATACATGGCGTTAAAGGTTGGCGATACTGCACCCGACTTCGAATTACCTGCAGTCGAAGGTGAGCAGCGGACAAAAATCAAGCTCAGTGATTATCACGGTAAGAAAAATGTTCTGGTGACCTTTCATCCGCTGAACTGGACCCCGACTTGAGGAGAGCAACTGCCGGCGTTCGACTCCGATCGCGAGAAGTTCGCCGCGCTCAATGCCCAGGTCTTGGACATAAGCACTGATTCGATCTACAGCCATATCGCATGGCAAAAGCATGCCATCGGCACGATGCATTTCCCTATGTGTTCAGATTTTTATCCGCACGCGGCAGTGACCCAAGCCTTCGGTATTATGCGCGAAGGGCCGCCACTCGCCGGGATCAGCGAGCGGGCCGTATTTATCGTGGACAAAAGCGGCAAGATCGTGTTTGCCAAGGTGTACCCGCTGGACCGCACTCCAGACAACGGCGAACTACTAGCGGCGTTGAAGAATTTGAAAGTGTAGGCGCGAGCGTCCCGCTTGTGCAGGGCGCGTCGCGCGCCGTGATGGACGTGTGCCCCGCAAGTAGAAATCTTTGAGTATCTGTCCCCGTGAAGGACTCAGTCTTGGCATAAGCGCGTCCGGTTCCTGCACGAGCGAAGACGCTCGGGCCTACATTAAAGACTTTTCGGTTTCGGGGAAGAATCTTTTTGCGCGGGCACGATATTTTCCAGATATGTGCCGTCGCTTCCCATTACGATTTCCGCTTTGATCTGATCCCCGGGAGATAGTTTGTCCAGCACGCCAGCATCCTTCACCTGGTAGGGCATTGTCATCGCGGCCATGAAGCCGGGAATTTCGTCGCCGTCGACATTAATTGACCGCGCCGCTTTGTCGATGGATACTACCCTTCCGGTCAACTTATACCGCTTCACAGTGGTGTCTTTCGCTTCGGTCGTCGCTTTACTGTCGGCATCTTTGCCAGCCGACGGTTGAGCGCTCTGCGACGGTCCACAAGCGGCTGAGACGCACAAGCCAACTGAAACAATCGTAGTAAGAATTCTTGCACGTCTCCGGTCTTGCCGATCGAATCTCTTGCCCACTGTTCTTCTCCTATATTTCCTTTATTCGCTGCGGACGAATTTGTCCGCGGCAACACGCTCTCAGTTAATAGTGAAAGCGGTAACGGAACTCCGCATAAATTTCGCGCGGGTTGTCCCAGTGGAAACCGCCGAAGGTCACGCTGTTGTCCAGTTCTACGCGACGATCGGCGACGTTCAATCCATTGAGAGAAATTGAAAATCGTTCGCCAAAATCCTTGCCCAGGGACAAATCAAACGTGGTGTGTTGCGGCAAGTAGTTGCCCGGATACGGTTGGCCGGGAAATGCGTTGCTGAAGCCTGAACCGTAATAGACGTTGGTCGAAGCATAGCTCCGCCGCGGAAGCTTGACATCGCCACCTACATTCAAAGTATTACGCTGATCGTGATCGAGCGGGGACAAACCCGCGGGCAGAGCAAAATTCGTCAATCCACCTGTGATTGCGCCGCCCCCCTCCGCGATCTGATTGGAATATGCCAAGTGGATTTGCCCGCGATGCGCAATGCGAGGCGAGCGCAGCGTGACCTCCCACGCACGGATGACAGCCTCGGCGATGGTGATGGGAAAAAACAAATTCGATTCGCCAATATTATTGTGATCAAAAAAATTGGCCACGTTCGTCCGGAAGTTGTCGGCGTCGAGCGTCCAGCCACGATAAGGGATGGTCACTCCGAACTGGTGTTCCTCGTCGCGTTCGCCGTGGAGCGGGATGAATCCCAAATTGCTGGCCTGCGCGAAGTCGAGCAATGGACCCGACGCCGTGATCAAAGGCGGCGCCTGATAATAATGCCCGTAAAAAGCACGGACGACCCAGTGCAGGCGCGGGACTACAGCAGCAACTCCGAAACGTGGACTGATCGCGCTTTCCGAAATAGCCCCCGAAAATCGGGTCGGCCGCATTCCAGCGCTTAGCGTGAGCCATGAAAATGGTTTGAATTTGTCATCGATGAAAAACGCTTCCAGGTTTCCCGACGGATGCTCGACATCGGTAAAGGGCGCACCACCGCCGTTGTTGAAGGCAGCGCCAAACAATTCGTTGTCCCGCTGATAGAAGCTGTACAAACCTACTTGCAGATTATTTTTTGCCACATTGGCCGCGAAACTCACTTGCCCGCCGGCATATGTTGATGCGCGATTTTGCGTGGTTGCTACTGGATAATCTTCAGGCGAGCTCGAATAATCCGCGCTATTGAAGTGGAAAAACGGCGAGACTGTCAGCAGCGATTGTGAATTGAAAGTGTGTACCCACGAAAAATTCACGATGGCGTCGGCTTCATGATCTCCGTCTCGAAGGCCGATGCTGGGGTACTGCGCAACAAATCCGTTGGCGGCGATTGGCGCATTCTCAATATCGTCAGGATTGGGATCATAAGGAATTTGGTAGTAGTCCCTGCGCAACGACGTTACCATGCGCAACTGGTTCGAAGGGTCGACATTAAATATGAGCGACCCGAACCCTCCATAGCCATTTTCAGCATCGTGTATCACTTGTGGCACCGGCGTCTGAATGCCAAGATTACTTCGATTCCCATTCACGCTGGCGTAATACGCGAAGCGCTCGTTGTGGCTGCCAAAATTAAACTGATCGTTTGTCTGATAGAAGTTGCCTGCACTTAAAATAACCTCGGCTTCGTTATTGCGTTCAAAACCAGTTCGCGGTGCGATATTAAACACTCCGTAAGTGCGATCGCCAAATGCGGCGCTGTAGCTTCCCCGCTGCACTTCCAGGTAGTCGATATCTTTGGGATCGAATTGTGCTCCGAGGTTGGACGCAATATTGGTGTTGGGAACGGGAACGCCATCGATCAACCAACTGGTCTGATGACCTCCGCGAATGTGCAGTTGATCGTGAGTAAAATACGCGCCGGGAACGTAGTCTGTAATCATCGCTAAACTGTTCGTGCGATCGGCGCCCGGGGTGCGCTGAATGTCGACACGGCTCACGGTGGTTGTCGGTGTGACCGAGTCGCTTGGCGTCACTTCCGGTTGTGCGGATACGTTCACAGTTTCGTTGGCGGCGGCGACCCGCAATTGAAGATGCACAACCGGCTCGGTACCGGACTCAACCCTGACGTCCTGCGTGCCCTGCAAAAAGCCAGGGTTGGCCACAATTACCGAGTAATCACCGACCGGGACCGCGTTGAACGCGAAGTCCCCATTGGCATCGGTGTTGGCGCTCTTCGACCAGTCGGATGATTTCGCCTTAAGCATCACCATCGCGCCTTGAACAGGACGGTGCTGAGGATCATGAACGATGCCGCGGACCGAACCGAAAATCGTGGCTCCGGCAGCGACAGCAAAGAGAAGAAAGCTGCTGACATAGAAGATGCGCATAGAGTGCATAAAGTCTCCAAGTCCCTTGAGATGGCATTAGCGAACCCAGAAAGCCTGCGGAGCTTTGCTCCGCCCGGACGGGCGAGTCGCCCGTCACCACACGAATCGTGCGAACCTACCGGATTTTCAGCACTTTGTTTGGAATCAGGAGATGGAGAACTGCGGAGGGGCGCGGCCGGAGTGAGCCTGGTTGACCGATGCGGCAAAGCGAACCAGTTCTCGCCCAGACTGCACAATTGTTGACGCAGGTGTCGCCTGAGCGCCCGTCTTGGAAGTTAGGCGTACCCCGTGGGAAACGGTTAGCGGACGGCAACAATCTCGTTGGCAACATCCGGGAGGAGCCTGAAACTGAGCATCGTGGGAAGGACGACTGTGCATCGGCTTCCGCAGGCAACATGCGTGTGGGGGCGCAGCGGAGATGGCCAGAGCCACTGGCACAAAGACTCCGACCAGCATTAGAACCAGCAACAATCTGGCGGTCGCACGATGCATGGGCTGCAAGTCCTATTCAGGTCCGACGAGAATCGGCTTCTGCGCCTGAAACAGTTTACAAGGATAGACGAAGATAGAAGTCATGATTGTCAAATCTTTTGCCGATTCTTGGAGGTAGCCGGGCAAGGCAACATATCGCTGGCTATTTCATCAGCACCCAGCGGCCGCCATCGGTAAAAAGAATGACCAGGTTCATCACCACGAACATCAGCCGGAGCGCAAGCAATCCGAAGTCGGTGAATTGAGCGAGTTGGGGAAACATTTCACCTAACTCGATGGTTAAAGTATGACCAGGGTTGCAAGCGGTCGTAGACTCTTACGCCTTGCC
>Ga0182015_10000472_pt1 | contig 57342 bp, 48 predicted proteins | sample 712P3MmetaG_FD_120478 | JGI IMG/M metagenome (GOLD analysis project Ga0182015, IMG submission 120478) | Permafrost microbial communities from Stordalen Mire, Sweden - 712P3M metaG | ecosystem: Environmental > Terrestrial > Soil > Wetlands > Permafrost | place: Sweden: Stordalen | collected...
ATGCAGAGTGGCTGAGGGACGAGCCCTGTGACGCCACGGCAACCGGATCGGGATCATATATCTCGACCGCCAGGTGCCAACTCCCGCCCGGAAACGGGGAACATGAGATTCGGATGCGAGCTTAGTTTATTTGCATTCCGATAACCTCTTTTCCTAATTTCCTGGAAAAGAGGCCTTTCAGTTTTAGGGCGTTTTTTCCCGGCTCGTCCCCAGCTATTCGCTGTAGCAGAAAGCGAGTAGCAGATGGCTCACTACGAATTGCGCTGCCGGGAATGCGGACGAGGCTGGGGAAACCAGCCCCGCTCGATCTGCGACGAGTGTTTCTCTCCTCTGGAAATCACATATGACTACGACGCGATCCGGGCTTCGATTGCTCAGGGAGCGTTCGGCCGCGAGCGAATTTCGCAGCGTCCGCCGAACATGTGGCGCTATTCCGATTTGCTGCCGTTGCCGGCGGGCTACGAGCCGCGTATGCCGGTCGGGTTCACCCCACTGTTTCAGGCCCCGCGGCTGGCTGCGCGGCTGGCTGGCAATCAGCGTGACGGAAACGCCGCCGCGCAGAATCTCTACATCAAGAACGATGCCGTCTGCCTGCCGACACTGAGCTTCAAGGACCGCGTTGTGGCCGTGGCTTTGGCACAGGCGCAGGCGTTCGGCTTTGACACGGTTGCGTGTTCTTCCACAGGGAACCTGGCCAATGCTGTGGCAGCCCACGCCGCGCGTCTCGGTCTGAAAGCGTGGATCTTTATTCCTTCCGATCTGGAGCCCGCGAAGATTCTGGGGACACAAGTTTTCGGTGCCAATGTTGTGCGCATCGCCGGCAACTACGATCAGGTGAATCGCCTGTGCTCGCAGATTGCTGAAGAGCGGCGCTGGGGCTTCGTGAACGTGAACCTGCGGCCCTACTACGCGGAGGGATCGAAAACCGTCGGCTTCGAAATTGCCGAGCAACTGGGCTGGCGCTTGCCGGACAATGTTGTGATTCCCATGGCTGGCGGATCGTTGATCACCAAGGTCAAGAAGGCGTTCGACGAACTGATCAAACTCGGATTGGTGGAGGAGAAGCCGGTGAAATTCTTTGGCGCACAGGCCACTGGGTGCTCTCCCATTTCGACTGCCGTAAAAACCGGCAGTGCGGAGATCGAGCCGCAGAAGCCGTCGACGATTGCGCGTTCGCTCGCGATCGGCAATCCGGCCGACGGGCATTATGCTATCAAGACGATCAAGCAGAGCGGAGGGTGGAGCGAGGACGTGAGCGATCCGGAGGTGATCGATTCGATCCGCCTGCTGGCGGAAACAGAGGGTGTGTTCACCGAGACCGCTGGCGGCGTGACCGTGGGCACAGCGGGCAAGCTTTATCGCCAGGACCGCATACTGCCGGAGGAAACGACGGTGTTGTGCATTACCGGAAACGGCTTGAAGACGACGGACGTGCTCGCTGGGGTGTATGAGATGGAGAGGCCGATTGCGCCCAAGCTGGCCGATTTCGAAAAGTATCTGAATGAAACGCTGGAGACGGTCGAGGTTGCGAACGAAGCAGCAAACGCGGTCAGCGCATAAGCGGAGGCTCAGATGGCGATCACAGTACAAATTCCAACCGCACTGCGGCGGCACACGGCGGGAGTAAGCTCGATTGCGTGTACCGCCACGAATTTGGGAGAGCTTTTCTCTGCCCTGGATGAAAAGTTTCCAGATCTGAAACCGCACCTGCGCGACCAGGCTGGACAAGTGCGACGCTTCCTCAATATTTATGTGAACGAGGAAGACATCCGCTTCCTGGGCGGCCCTCATTACGCGTTCCAGGAGGGGGATGAAGTGCTGCTCGTGCCTTCGATCGCGGGCGGAGCACAGTAAGCGGAAACATCCCACCTCCCAGATTGACCACTTGTAATCCGTCTTCTGCCGGTTTATATTCAATCTAACTAACTGGTTAATTAAGTCATGGCCCAACTCTTTCGTCATCGTCCTTATCCCCGCATGGGATCGCGCGGGCAGCCGGAGGAAAGCCGCGCGGCCATTCTGCAGGCGGCGGCGCAGGAGTTTGCCGAGCACGGCATTGCCGGAGCTCGTACGGACGCCATTGCCCGCGAGGCGTGCGTCAACAAGGCCCTCCTCTATTACTACTTCAAGGACAAGGAAACCCTCTATGGCGCAGTCCTCGACCATGCGTTTTCCGGGATGAAGTCCAGGGTTTTCCAGGTGCTCGACAGCGACTTGCCGCCGCGCGACAAAATCATGGCTTACGTGGGCGCATATTTCGATTTCATCGCCTCCAACCAGATTTATCCCAAGCTGATGCAGCGGGAGATGATGAGGGCGCGCGAGGGAGATTCAGCCCACATCGACCGGCTGGTGAAGACTTACTTTCAGCCAATCTACCGGCGGGTGGGAGCGTTGTTGCACAAGGGAATTGCGGAAGGGGACTTCCGCGAGGTAGATCCGGCGCACTTCGTCCCTTCTATGGTTTCCATAATCGTTTTCTACTTCAGCAGTGCGCCGGTCATGCGGCGGATCGTGCGCTTCAATCCCCTCACACCGGAGCGTATCGCCGAGCGGCGAGCCGCGGTTATGGATTTTATTTCTGCGGCGCTTTTTCTACCTAATACAAATGCGACGCCGTCGTTTCGCAAATCCGGAGCTCGCCAATGAGTGCTCGTAACAAGTTTTTCATTCTGCTCAGCATCATCTTTGTGATCGCCGTGGTCTACTACATTTTCTCTGGCGACCACTCCAAAGACCTGGTGTTGATCGGTACGGTCGACTCGAATCAGGTAATCGTCAGTGCACAGGTGGAAGGCCGCATCCAGCGGTTGCTGGTGGATGAGGGCACGCCCGTGAAATCCGGAGACCTGATCGCGCTGCTCGATCCCTCGGAGTTGCAGACGCAGGAAGCCGCGGCCGCGGCGAACATTGCGAGCGTGCAGCACAAAGTGGCGGAGATGCAACACGCCGAACGTTCTACTTCCGGCTCAACTTCCAGCGACGTGGCCAACGCTCGTGCCAAGCTTGACTCGGCTAAGGCGCAACTCTTGCAGGCAAAGGCCGCGCTCGATCGCACGGAGAGCGACAGCCGGCGCATGATCGAATTGGCCAAGGCCGGAGTCCAGTCGGATCAGGATCGCGTTCAGGCTGAAACCAACCTGCAGGCCGCTCAGGCGACAGTGCAGGCGCAACAGGAATTGGTAAAGGCGGCGGAAGCGGACTTGGCCTCGGCCATCGCGCGTACGCAGCAAGCCAATGCAGCGAAGAGCACGGTGCAATCGACTGAGGCTGATCTAAAAAATGCCATCGCGCAGAAGAATCAGGCGGCGGTGCGGCTGGGCTATACCAATGTCTATGCGCCGGTCACCGGCACAGTCTCGGTGCGTGCAGCGCGGCAGGGAGAAGTGGTCAACCTTGGCGCGCCGATTGTGACCATCGTTGATCTCACAGACACGTGGGTGAGAGCCGCGATTCCGGAAACCTATGCGGACCACATCGGTTATGGCGATGTCATGCGCGTGCGCCTCCCCGGCGGGACCATCACTAGCGGCAAAGTATTTTTCAAAGGAGTGGAAGGCGATTTTGCCACGCAACGCGATGTGAGCCGCCGCAAACGGGATATCAAAACCATCGTTTTGAAAGTTCGGCTCGACAATCCGAAAGGTGCATTCGTGCCAGGAATGACAGCCGAAGTACTGGTTTCACCGGCGCAGATGAGGGGTGAGAGCAATGCGCAGAGCGCGACAGCGGCGGGGCAGCCATGACGGCCGAAGTAAGCACCAAGACGAACGACTTTGCGACGGCCGCGAACGATACGCCCTTTGCCATCGAGGTGCAGCACATCGTCAAGAAATACGGCGACTTCACGGCCGTGGACGATGTTTCGTTCAATGTGAAAGAAGGCGAGATCTTCGGCTTGCTCGGTCCGAATGGAGCCGGGAAATCAACCCTGATCCGCATGATGACGACGCTGATTCCGATCACTTCGGGGACCGCTTGCATCGCCGGGAAAGATGTGGCGAAAGACCCGAACGCGGCGCGCCGCATGATTGGTGTGATCCCACAGGCGCTGACTAGCGATCTCGACCTCACGGTGGAAGAGAATCTGAATATCTACGCCAAGCTCTACGACGTGCCGGCGAAAGAGAGAAAACGCTCGATCGACGAGTTACTCGGCCTGGTAGATCTAACCAAGTGGCGCGACGCGCAGACCAAGACGCTGTCGGGAGGTATGCGAAGGCGACTGGAGATCGCGCGCGGACTCGTGCATCATCCGAAAATCTTCTTCCTCGATGAGCCCACCACCGGATTGGATCCGGTGTCCCGCGTGGCTGTATGGGAGATGCTAGGAAATATCAAAAGCCAGCGGCAACTTACGATTCTGATTACCACGCACTATATGGACGAAGCCGACCGACTCTGCGACCGAATCGCAATTGTCGATCACGGAAAACTTGTCGCGCTGGACTCGCCGATGGCTTTAAAGGCCAGCGTGCCGGGATCGAATGTGATCGAAGCGCAGTTTGAAAACCCTCCGGACGACTGGGAGCAGCGCTTGCACACGCTTGACGAGGTCACGTCGGTGCAGCATGAAGGAGCCGGCATGTATCGGGTGCTTACTGGCAATGGTTCGCGCACCACGACTGAACTGGTTGAAATGGCTGTTCAGGCTGGCGTTGCGGTGAAATCGCTCTCGGTGCAAAACACGACATTGGACGATGTATTCGTGCATTACACGGGCAGGCAGTTGCGCGATGAACTGCAGAAAGCGTACGCCTTCGTGATGCCTCAGAGCCCGGGGCTGCGACCATGAGCACTGCGGGGTTGAACCGATGAACCGGATGATGGCGATTGTTGAGCGCGAAATGCGGAAGTTTTTCCGTTCGCCCGCGCTCATGATGGCGTCAATGATCATGCCGCTGGTGCAGTTGATCATTTTGGGCAATGCGTTTGGCGGCAAGATCCGCGACGCCAAGGTTGCCATTGTCGACCAGGACGGAGGCACACAGGCGCTGCGGATTCGCGAAGCCTTCGACTCCGTACGGGCCAACATTCGTACTTTCGTGCCTGTTTACTACGACGACGAGAAACACGCGATGGAGGACGTTCGCAACGGGCAGCTCGATGGCGCTCTGATCATTCCGCCCCAGTTCTCGCGAAGGGTTTACGAGGAAAACCATCCGCAGATCGCGCTGGTAGTGGATAACAGCGATAACTTCATGAGCTCAGCCGTGGAGTCGGAACTTACCGACCTGGTTAATTCGCTGAATCAACCCACGGTTGAGCCGCGCATCCTGCAACAGACCGCACTGGAAATTGTCGAGCTTTATCCTTACATCGAATACATGAAATATTTGCTGCCCGGCTCGCTCACGCTAGCCATGTTTGTTTCGGTGATGATTGGTGGAGGCATGTTGTACATCGATGACAAGGCCCGCGGAGTCCACGAAGGCTACCTCGTTACCCCCATCACCAAACTCGAACTTGTGTTGGGCCTCAATCTGGCGGGCGCAATCAAAGCCGTGATGACGGGCGTGATCATCTGCGTGATCGGGGCGCTCATTGCAGGCGTGAACACAATCTTTAATCCGGTCACGATGTTTGGCCTGCTGGTGATGATTGTGCTGACGTCGCTCGCCTTCAACACCATGATGTTTCTGCTCATGGTGCGCATCGACGACCCGCTGGTGCCGCGGGCGATGTTTGGCATCCTGAATACGCTGCTGTTCTTTCCTAGTGGGGCCATCTATCCCATCCAGGCGTTTCCGCCGTGGTTAAAGGCGATTGCCCAGGTTGACCCCTTCACCTACGCGGTGGATGGTTTCAAATGTTTACTGCTAAAAGAAACGAGCTTGGCTGCGGTAAGGACCGACATGCTGTTCCTTTCGATCTTTGCGGCCGTTACCCTTGGCATCGCTATACCGCTGTTCAAGCGCACGCTATAGTTCAGCAATTACCGCCGAGAGCGCCGAAGCCGCTGAGGAAATCAGGGTCAAGCCATTCAGTTTCTTGCGTATTTCTCGGTGTTCTTGGCGTACTCGGCGGTAAATTAATTCCGGCAACTTTTGACTTGCTGGCGGCGTCCGTTATTCTAGTAAGTCATGACTCTACTGGACGCCAAAGAGTACCATCCCGAAAAAGAGCGGAAGAAAAAGATCCGGATTGTTTCGGCGATCGTCATGATTCTGATCCTGGCCTTTGTGGGCTGGTGGAATCGCTTCTGGCCGGAAAAGCACGTCGCCGCCAAATTTTTCTCGGCGTTGCAGAAACAGGACTTTGAAAGCGCTTACGGCATCTACTACGCCGATCCCGGTTGGAAGCAGCATCCGCAGAATCACTCGCAGTATCCATTCAATGAGTTCATGCAAGACTGGGGAGCCGGTGGCCAGTGGGGGATCGTAAAGAATTTCCAAATTTACGGCGACAGCAACTGTCCCGGCGGCGGGAGTGGAGTCGTGGTCGACGTGGTTGTGAATGATCGCGCGCAGCACGCCCAGTTGTACGTGGACAAAACGGATAAGACGATCAGCTCGCCGCCCTGCGACCTGGAGTTTCACTAGAACAATTTGTGGGACGTGCGGACGAAGTATCGAGAGGTACGGAAGTTCCGAATTTAGGCTTCGAACTGCTGCAGCGTTTTGGTCATAGACGCTTCGTCGGCGACATTGAGGCAGGCCTTCGAGCGGTCAATCTGTCGCATTAAACCGCATAGAACTTTCCCCGGGCCGATCTCCACGAAGGTTTGAACGCCCTTTTCAATCAGCAGGCGCATGCTCGGCTCCCACTTTACTGAGCCGGTCACCTGGGCGACAAGGGTTTCGCGGGCACGAATTTCATCACTCACCAACGATGCTTCTACGTTGCAAACGACCGGATAAACCGGCTTCTGTGTCTTCAGCGCGTTCAGGTCCGCTTCCAGACGGTCCTGTGCGGGCTTCATCAGAGAACAATGGAAGGGCGCGCTCACCGGCAGCAATTTCGCGCGTTTGGCACCGCGCTCGTCGGCCAGTTTTGTTCCTCTTTCGACGGCGGCCGTGTTGCCGGAGATCACAATCTGCTCCGGCGAATTGATATTTGCGGGCGAGCAGACTTCTCCCTGTGCCGCTTCCTGACAGATCGCAGCAACCTTTTCCAACTGCATGCCCAGGATTGCCGCCATCGCTCCAACGCCGACCGGCACAGCCTCCTGCATATACTTGCCGCGGTTGCGCACGGTGCGGACGGCGTCCGCAAAAGTCATCGTGCCCGAAGCCACGTGTGCCGAATATTCTCCAAGGCTGTGGCCAGCCACAAAGCCGGGCTTGGGAACTCGTCCCTCAAGGACTCTCAAGGCCGCAATCGATACGGTAAGGATCGCCGGTTGCGTGATCTCGGTGAGGCGCAATTGCTCTTCCGGCCCGTCGAAGCACACCTGCGACAATTTGTAGCCGAGGGCCGCGTCGGCTTCTTCGAACGTCTGTCGCGCGACGGGGAACCTTTCGAAGAGCTCTTTTCCCATGCCCACGGCCTGAGAACCTTGGCCAGGGAAAATGAATGCAATCTGTTGTGCTGCTATGTTGGGTAGGTCTCTGGATTCGGTCATCGTCTCGATCTTGCCGGGAACTATTGAGCCGGGGCAGCTTCCACTTCCGCGAGTGCGGGACGAAGCTCGGCCAGTCCGCGCTCGATCGACTCATTGATGCGCCGGCCGGCGAACTCGGCTGCTACCCTCACGGCATTCTTGATGGCGTTGGCGTTGGACGATCCGTGGGTGATGATGCAAACGCCTTTCACTCCCAGTAGTGGCGCCCCACCATATTCCGTGTGATCAATGCGCTTTTTGAAATCCGAAAATGCGCTACGCGAAAGCATGTAACCAACCTGCCGCGTGATCGTCGATTTCAGCGATTCCTTTAAAACCGTACGCACCAGGTTCGCTACACCTTCGGAAATTTTAAGTGCCACGTTGCCCACAAACCCGTCGGCTACGATCACGTCGACGTGGCCGCTAAACAGGTCGCGCCCCTCCACATTGCCGACAAAATTCAAAGGGAGGCGCTTCAACAGCTGGAAGGACTCGCGCGTCAGTTCGTTGCCTTTGGTTTCTTCTTCGCCAATGGAAAGCAAGCCTACGCGCGGGCGCTTTGCGCCACCGAAGCCAGACCGGCCGACTTTGAGGTCGCCAAACATGGAGCGGAAATAAATCTCGCCCATCACCGCGAACTGTTCAAGATTGTGCGGCTTGCAATCGACGTTCGCGCCGACATCGAGCAAAATTGCTGCCGTTCCCGGCGCGGTAGGAAAAACCGCGGCCAGCGCCGGACGGTCTACGCCTTGGAGTGCCCCCAGCACCATCTTGGCGGAAGCCATAGCAGCACCGGTATTGCCGGCGGTAACGAAACCAGCAGCTTGTCCTTCGCGAACCAGCCGCAGACCGACTCGCATCGAGGAGTCGCGTTTGGCGCGCACCGCCTGCACGGCTTTGTCTTCCATGGTGATGACTTCGCTGGCGTGGACGATCTCAATCGGAAGGCGGAATGCCGACGGATGACGGTCAAGTTCGGCTTTGATGGTGTCTTCCGGGCCGATGAGCAGAACTCGGACGTCATAATTGCGGGCAGCATGAATCGCGCCTTCGATTTCAGGCTTGGGCGCCCGGTCCGAACCCATCGCATCCAGCGCGATCACGCTAGGCATGTTGGCAGGGAGTTAGCTGGCTTCTTCGACTTGCAGTACTTCGCGGCCCTTGTAATAGCCACACTTCATGCAAGCGCGGTGCGGCATCTTCTTTTCGTGACAGTTCGGACACTCGGAAAGCGAGTGGCTCTTCAAGGCATCATGCGCGCGCCGGGTAGAGGTGCGCTTTTGGGAGTGTCTTCGTTTTGGATTCGGCATGGTCTGGATTCCTCTCGCTGAGGCCATTCGGCCTCGCTTGCATCGATATCTCGATCGCGAATTTTTAGTGCGCCAGTTTGCTACGAATTTCCTTGAGCGCGGCCCACCGAGGTTCTTCCTGGGTCACTGCGCACGAACATTTTTCCTGGTTCAGGTTCTTGCCGCAGTGTGGGCACAGACCCTTGCAATCTTCGCGGCAGGTGACCTTCAACGGAACGGCGAGCAGGATCTGCTCGCGGACTAGATCGTCCAGCAGAATCCCCACCCCTTCATAATAGCTGATCTCGGCCTCGGCGTCGGTCACAGACATCTCGTCGCGCCCGGCGTCGGCCCCCTGGGGACGATACAGCAGGTCGAATTCGCGGTTGACGTCCTGAGCCAGTGGCTCCAGACAGCGCGCGCAGTTCATTTCCAGAGTGGTGTTCAACCGACCCTGAATGCGAATGTCTTGTATGATCTTGTGCTTGCCGTGATGCTCTTCGACCAGATCCGCCCGCCCGCTGCTAACTACTGGGGAAATCTGGCGGTAATCTGATCCCAAATCGATCGCGCCCGGCTCAAACTTCTCCGCGAACTCAACCGGATGAAGTTCCAAGTCTTTGATTTCGAAGAACATCGGCAACCTCCGCGGACGCGTTCAGTGGCCGCGCCCCAAAAAGCCCGCGGAAGCACGTCAAATAAGGACGAAGTACCGCAAGGATCAAGAATCAAGGATAAAGGCGGGGGGAAAGGAGTGTCAAGGCGGCTAAACTAGGGGTAGTGGCGACGCGGGAACGTGGAAGACCTATTTTTGGCTTCGGCTGTCCTAGGGGCTACAGAGGGCGGAAAGAGCGGCGTAATTTGCGATCTAAACTCTGTTCCAGCGGGCTATCCCAAAGGAGCTCGGCGAAACTGCTCGGGGAGGTAATTTTCTCATTGAAGTGCACCATACCCACCCCTGAAGAGTTAAGAAGTCGCCGTGACTTCTATGAGCGAACGGCGGAGCTCCGAGCTGGTCAGCCGGAGAGCCCCGATGCCTTTCCCAACACTGAAGTTTTGATCCGCGAGGATAGGGATCGTTGACGGAAAATAAGAATCAGTGGTTTCACGGTCGTTTCCTTCAAGCCGCAGTTGCCGTGACGCTGCTAGGATTCCTCGCGCGGCTTTGGGCGGCCTCCGGAACGTTCCTCAATCCTGACGAGGCACTGCATGTTCGCTTGGCCAATCAACCCTCGCTAGCCCTGGTCTACAGAGCGAGCCTCACCGCTTCTCATCCTCCGCTGCTCACTTTGTTGCTTTACTTCGGGCGCGGGTTCGGCACATCAGAGCTCTGGTTGCGACTGCCTTTGATTCTCGCGAGCGTGGCTTTTTGTTGGATGTTTTATAAATGGTTAAGCAATGCTGCGGGAAGTCTTGCTGGCTTCATCGGGCTGCTGTTCGTTGCATTGCTTCCACCTATCGTCCTGCTTTCGGCGGAAATCCGGCAGTATCCTTTGCTGCTGGCGTTTCTCGCTGGCGCGCTGTACTTTCTCGATGATTCCCTCGCGAAAAAATCTACAGCCAGAATGGCGGCCTTTACGCTGTGCCTTTACCTCGCGATGCTGTCCCATTACTCGGCCTTTCTGTTCGCCGCGGCTCTCGGTATTTATGCCCTGCTCAGAATTTTTAGGGAGCGGCCGCCCGCCCGCCTGGCGCTGGTCTGGATAATCGGACAGCTTGGGGCACTGGCGCTCGCGATTTTTCTGTATAAGACGCACATTTCGAAGCTGGGAGTGGGCGAATCAAGAACGGCTCTCCAAGGCTGGATGAGCGACTTTTTTCTGCGCCGCTCCTATTTCGATCCCGCTCACGACAACCCTCTGCTGTTCCTGGTCGGCCACTTCTTCGGAGTGTTTCAATATTTGTTTGGGCAACTTGCCGTGGGCGATGTCGCTGGGCTGCTGTTTGTGGTGGGAGTGGCGCTGCTTCTCCGCGGCCAAGGTCTCCCGTACGACCAGACTTCTTCGCGCCGCTTGGGAATATTCTTGTTATTGCCGTTTGTGGTGGCCAGCATCGCCAGCCTGGCACATGTTTATCCCTACGGCGGGACGCGACACCTGGCATTCCTCATCATTCCGGGCGCAGCCGGTGTCAGTGTTGCTGTTGCGCGGCTAGCGGGTCGAAACTTGCTTCGTGCTGTTGCCGTTGCGGGTCTCATGGTTGTGCTGTGCCTACTGTTCGGTAAAGAGCGTCAGCCCTACATTCAGCGTCACGATCAGAGCCGCGCCCGCATGAACGAAGCGATAGACTTTTTGCGTCAGAAGGCCAGCCCTCCTGATCTCGTCTTCACTGATTACGAAAGCGAGCTGGTTCTAGGTCATTACTTGTGCGGGCAGAAGCCGATCAGGTTCGAGGCATCCATCCCGGATTTCGAGGGATTTTCCTGCGACGGGGTTCGAGTCATCTCCGCGAGTTACAAAGCTGCCACGCTCTTCGATGCCAACCGTTTCTTCAACTCGTGGAACCGCCTGGTAGAGACTTACCGCCTCAAGCCGGGGGCTACCGTCTGGATTGTTCAGGCAGGATGGGGCGTGAATCTTCCCGAAGATTTGCGGCGACAATTTGCGGAGTTCCACGACCTGCGCTTCGAGTCGTTCGGTAACAACATCAGGATCTTTATGCTGACCGTGGGCCAACCGATGCCAGCGGTCAACTCAAAATCGGCAGCGCCCTGATCCTCTTCTTCGTCGCCGAAAAGATCGCGTTACAGAGCGCTGGTGCGAGTGGCGGCACGGACGGTTCGCCAATGCCTGTCGGCGATTCTGTACTGGGCACGGAGTAGACTTCCACAACCGGAGCTTCGTCCATGCGCACGGGCGCGTAGTCGTCGAAATTTCCCTGTACGACGCGTCCCTTCTCAATCGTGATCTTGGCGCGCAAAGCATTGCTAAGGGCGTAAATCACTCCCCCGGGAATCTGTTGTTCCAGAATGCTAGGATTCACGACTTGCCCACAATCCACCGCGGCCACCACCCGATGGACTCGTGGTACATCGTTCTCCATGTTGATTTCCACCACTTCCGCTACGTAAGAAGAAAAACATCCGAAGCAGGCGATCCCGCGAAAACGTCCCGGAGGCAACGGCTTTCCCCATGCCGCTTTGTCAGCCGCCAGTTGCAGAACGCCACGCATGCGGGCGGTGTGCCAAGTCGTTGCGAAGAATGGAATGTCCTGATCTTTCGCCAGCATGTGCAGCCGGTATTCCAGCGGATCTTTTCCCGCTGCCGAGGCTAATTCATCGATAAAACTTTCGCTGGCAAACCCGGCCTGCAGCGCATACACCGACCGCATCCACCCCAGCGGTACGGGCGTTTCGGCAAGCACGTACTCCAACGAAACATTCGGTAGTCCGTAGACAAACGCCGCTTCATCCGGCAAATCCGGATCGATTCCATTCGGTCCGGGCTGACCCTTTTGTCCGCTGATCGAGGGCGCGATAATCCGGTGCGTGAGTGCCACGGGCCAGCCCGCTCCGTCGAGCACCGCGCTCAGTTGATGCAAGCTTGCGGGACGATACGTGGAAGAGCGCATATCATCCTCGCGGGTCCACAGAACCTTTACCGGACCCTGAGTCGCTTTCGAAACCAGAGCCCCTTCCACGGCATAATCGTGCTCAAGCCGCCGCCCAAAGCCGCCGCCCATCAATGTGACATTCACCTTCACCCGGTCAGGATCGAGTCCGACGGCTTGCGCCACCGAGTCGCGGCAATCTTGCGGCACCTGCGTCGGAGCCCACAACTCGCACGTCGTTCCTTGATAATTTGCGGTGCAGTTTCCCGGCTCCATGGGGGCGTGCGCCATGAAGGGCAGTTGATATTCTGCCGAGGCTTTTCTACCCGTGGCTTTCGAAACGTCGCCCACCGAATATAAGCTCGCACCTTTCTTTGCTGCGGCCTGCTTCAGGGACGCCATCACCATCGCGGTATTCAATTCTTTATTCGGACCGTCATCCCAATTCACATTCAGCAGGCGGCGCCCTTCCATTGCGCCCCACACACTATCTGCTACCACAGCTACGGCGGAATCGCTGATCTTGCCCACGTAGCTCACACCGGAGATCTTTCTCGATTCCTTATCGTCGAAGCTTACAATTTTCCCGCCGATCGTCGGACAGCGCGACAGCACCGCGTATTTCATCCCCGGCATGCGAAAGTCGATGCCGAACACCGCCTCACCCTTCACCTTCGAAGGCGTGTCCACGCGTGGGATCCGTTGTCCCACGATCTTGTAGTCTTTACTCTGCTTCAACGTGACATCGCTAGGAATCGGCAACGTGGCGGCCTTGTCCGCGAGCTCGCCGTAGCTGAGTTGCCGCTTGGAAGCCGCATGCACAACGTTGCTATTCTGCGCAGCGCAGGACGATCGTGGTACGGCCCATGTCAGGGCCGCAGCCGAAATCAACATTTCCCGCACGGCCGCGCCCGCCTTGCGCATGGGATCCCAGGTGGTGCGCACGCTCGCACTGCCGCCCGTCGTCTGGTCGCCGTACAATGTGCTCGCTCCAGCCTGTTCAATCTCAATCTGCTTCCAGTCCGCTTCCAGCTCCTCCGCTAGAATCATGGGCAATGCCGTGCGAATGCCTTGCCCCATTTCCGAGCGCGCTACGACGATCGTGATTTTGTTATCTGGCGTGATCCTCACGTAAGCATTCGGCGAGAAAACCTGTTTGCGCGATTTCCCTCCATGCGGCAGGTAGAAGCCCACCACCAGGCCGGCGCCGGCGGCAACTCCGGCGACGACGAACTCGCGCCGATTCAAACCAGAAGTTTTTTTCGTCACGCTCGTGGTGGTCATTGCGCGCCTCCCGCGGCCACGGAGCCCGCGCCCGCCGCCCGGCGGATCGCCTTGCGAATCCGTTCGTAGGTCCCGCAGCGGCAGAGGTTCCCGTTCATGGCTTGTGCAATCTGCTCATCGCTGGGGTTTGGCGTTTTCGCCAGCAACGCGGCTGCCGTCATGATCTGTCCAGTCTGGCAATAGCCGCATTGCGGCACTTCCTCGGCGATCCACGCTTGCTGCAAAACATGCAAACCGTTCGCGCCCAGCCCTTCGATCGTGGTGATCGTTTGTCCTGCAACCTGCGACACTGGAGTCGAGCACGACCGAATCGCTTGGCCCCCCACATGAACGGTGCAAGCGCCGCAGAGTCCGGCGCCACATCCAAACTTTGTCCCCGTAAGTTCCATCGTGTCGCGCAAGACCCACAACAGCGGAGTCTCCGGGGGTACGCTGATCTTCTTCTCATTACCGTTAACGCGCAGTGTGATCTCTGCCATATTTTTCCGAGTGCGGGTTGGACAACATCCTATCGAACCTGCCGGGAAAGTGGAATGGGCTCGTACGAAAGCCCGCGACGATGAAGCTTCGCCGCTATCCCGCCGATGGGGAAGATGAGCCTTGCCAGCCGAAAGAGGAAGGCCAACCGTGCTCTGCTCTTATGAGACAGCCCCGTTGAGCAGGGATATTTGAGGAGTAATTAATGGAAGCTCAGAATCAGCCTGGACCCGGCTTCACCAAAAGTATGACTGACGCGCGGCGCCATCCCCGTTTCAGGCTCGACGTTGATATCAGAATTGATTCCCGAACGGCGGGAGTGCTGCAGGGCCGTACGGTCGACATCAGCGAGTCTGGCATCTCAGCCATGCTGAAGCTGGAGGTTCCTGGAGGCGAGTTCGTGGAGTTGCAGTTTATGCTTCCGTTTGGTCCGGTGACGGTCTATGCCACAGTTCGCCAACGAAACGCCTTTCGATACGATTTTCAGTTTGTTGAATCACACTCCGCACACAAAATAATCCAGGCAACTTGCGGTTCGCTTAGTGTTACGCAGTCGCTCAGACGGGCGCGGTAATCACTGCGCAGAAATTTGGCTAGCGCCCGAGTTCTCGGCTCATCCTCTCGGCGATCCGTTCCCCGATCTGCTGGGCGAAAACTTGAAAGGCCGGAATCTCGAATAGTCTTGATCCAATCTCTTCCGGAGGTAGACTTTCGGCTTGCACCCCGGTCGTTGCACTCTGCAGCGCCGCGCGCAGCTTCGCCGCTGTCGCCGCATCGAAGCTTTCCGAGACGACTACACTGTTGTCCTTGCAGTGCTCCACGATCACCAAGCCTTCCTCGGTCGCAATCTGGACAATCGACACTGGACAGTTCGTCCCCGAACAGGCTGGAACCGCCTGCACGGTAGCGCTGTGATAGCGCTGGGATACGGCGCGGGCATAGAAGCCGGCAAACCATTCGGCCACTTGGGGCGTCTTCCAGCGCGAAACGTACAACAACGCCAGGTCTCCCGTGCCCGTCGAAACATCGCCGACTGCCTTGTGCTTGCGGTGGAAGGTGGTGTATGCTCCGCCGTTCCACTCGGAAGAAACTTCGTTCGCAATCTTGCGCTCGCCGTACTGCTTCAATAATGCGCGCACATCCAGTTCACCGATTCCCCCCGAGTCGTATACGTCGTACTCGTTATTCAGAGCTTCCCGCATGTCCGGAATATTTACGGAGGGAAGTTTTTCGCCGCGAATGTAAGTTTCCGGCTGCAACACTTCGTGCGAGTTCCGCGGAGGGCGCGCAAACGCTCCCGCAAATGCCATCTTCTTTCCGCCCTTGTGCAAGAGTTCGCCTTCAAAAATCAGGCCGCCCTGATAAGCGAACGTTCCCATTTCGCGCAGGATCATCGGCGCATCGTGCATGAGCTGGGAGTCGGTCACCGCCTTTACGGCCGGGTCTTCCATCTGGTAGATCAGCCCGGGGGTGTCTTCCAGGCTCCGCCCCGCAGGCTTGAGTATGTAATCCAGGTACACCACCATGGCTTGGCCTTCTACCACGGCCTTGCGCGCAATCTGGCTGTCGCCGTCAATTGTCGAGGTAGAGCTCGGATGATTTTCTTCAGGGGTCGGCGCCGCTTTCATCCATTTTGCCAAATTGTAATTCTGGTCTTGCAGTGCGTGGGTCAACTCGTGCGCCAGAATCGGCTCTTGCTGCTCCGGAGGCACCCAGTTCAGCATCGAGATCACCTTCGTTTCCGGGTCGTAATACGCTGCGATTTCCTGGCCGGTAGACCTCACCAGGAATTCTTTCAGGTTGAAATCTCGCGGCAGGAAGCCAAACTTTTTCATGCTCAGCTCTTCCTGTGCGAAGCTCTTGGCGAATTCTTGTTTCGCCAAGTGGCGGGTGGCGTCGTTCTCGACATCGGCCTTGCTCACGAGTCGGCGCTTCACGGCAGCGCGCTTCCCCATGCCCGTGTCTTCAGCCGCAAAGGCGAAAACCCTGTCCACCGTCTCGAATAGTTTCTTTGCGTCTGCGTCGGTCATTTTCACTTCATTGGTGGTGTCCTTGCGGAGTTTGCGCGCTACATCACCCAGGCTCAGTCCGGAATCTGATTGCTGGCCGAACCCAGAGATCACGAACAGAAAACAGAATGCAAAGGACCCAAACGGCAGGAAGCTCTTCATCAGGCCTCGCTCACGGACGAGAATATGTTCTTCTCGATTCTTCCTGAGCCTGGACTCCAACTCACGGCAAAAGTCCACATTGGCCTTACGAAAGTAAGCGAATGACAGGTGGGTGCTCTGGAAGGAAGGAAAAACAGCGAAATAGAAACGAACTCGAGAGGTGCGACCGGAACTTACTTCAGTTCCGCCAGCTTTTGGATCGCCAACTGTCCTGCTTCCGTGCTGGGATTATCTTTCTTGATCTGCTCGTACAAGCGCTTGGCATCGAGAGGCTTGTTGCTGCTCTGGTAAAGCTCTGCCAATTGCAACTGTGCGGTGACTCTGCTTACCGAGGTTGTCGGTTTGTTGATCAGTTCCTGGTACAGAGACTCCGCGTCTTTTACACGATTGGTATTGCCATAGAGAGTAGCCAACGCCAGCTTTGCGATCGATGACAGTTCTTTGTTGCCCGTGGACGCCACGGCCTTGAAATTGGTTTCCGCCGCAGCGTTGTCGCCTTCGGTTGTCAACGTCACACCCAAAAAGTAGCGGCCCATATCCGCCGAGCGAGTGCGGGGATACTTGTCGATGATTTCCTGGAATTGTTTCCTGGCAACTTCGGCGCGTTCCTTGGCGGAGGTAAAGCTCGGAACTCCGGGTTGCGCGGGCGCGCCCGCAGGGCGAAGTTGGGCCTCAAGAGTCCTCACTGCCTGCGTTATCTCGAGACTCGCCTTCTCATTTTGCGCGCTCAAGTAGTACCATCCGCCCCCCACGAGCGCGATGATCACTACGACGGCAATGCCGGCGACGGCGAGAGTGTTGCGGTGCTCCACACTCCAATGAGCGGTCTTCTCTGCAGCCCCGATCGTCGCCCGGCTGAATGCGTCTTGTTTAAGTTGATGGCGAGTCTGTGCGCGCACGAAAATCCCTTCTAGTCCGCGATGGAGGGTGAAACAATATGGCGAATGAACAGTTTAACAGGATGAAAATGAGCACGTCAAAAAGCTTCGTACTCAAAGCTTCAGACCGTTAGAGGGTGACACACGACTCAAATCGCGGTCGCTATCGGGAAGTTTCTTCCAGCAAACCCTGTTCCATTTTTTCCTGGCATTCAATGCAGTGCCGCGTCCACGGCACAGCCTCGAGCCGCTTGGCGTTGATCTCTTTGCCGCAGTGGATGCACTCGCCGAAGTTCCCCTCGCGGATGCGCGCCAGCGCTCTGTCCACCATCTGCAGGAGCTGCCGCTCGTTGTTGCTTTGACTGAAGAGGAATTCTTTGGTGTAGGAACTGGCGGCGCGATCGGCGATGTCCTGAGCCGTATCTTCATCGGCGGAGCGGCCGTCAGCCTGCGTGCGGGAGACAGTGCGGCGCAATTCCTGCTGCCTCGTCTCAAGCCGCTTCTTAAATGCTTCTAACTTCTTCTTATCCATAATCTCACTTATAAATCCTGCGGCACGCAGCCGCTTGGCAAGGTAAAGGCCAAACGACGATGATAAGCGCCAAAATTAAGATGCGTCAACAGGCCCGCCGGCTGCACGACTGCTTCGAGGGCCCATCTCGCGGACGACGCTCCGGTCGGAAGGCTGTGGAAATCTTGGAAATTTAACCTAAATCTTTAGCGGACTATCGACCCCGAAGATTTTCGCGCTGCCACTGAACAAGGTAAGCCGCTGTCTCCACGCTCCGTTCTGGTGACCTGCGACGACGGACTTCTCAACACTTTGACCGACCTGCACCAGGTTTCCGTCGAGAAACTTGTCACTGGCGGAATGGTCGGCTGGCAGAACTCCGTGGTAGCTCACGACCGCATAACCCGCAGGTGGGGTAATGCGGCCAAAATATCCCGTGCCATGCAGAGCGGGATAGACGGCGCGCTTCAGTAGTGGGCTTACAAAACGCATTGCTTTGAAGGTTGGTCTGTATTGTAGCAATCGAGGCCTCAGCAGTGGCAGGAGGGTTTAGGAGGAGAAAAAAGATCCAGCCGAACTTTTGTTGTTGCCCAGTTTCGGCTGGAACGAGTTGTCGCATAACGCGATATTCCGCTTTAGTGATGGTCGTGATCGTTGTCCCAGTTTTGCTCGGTTTCCCAGCGATGTTCATGGCCGTTCCACCACTGGTGATACTGGTCCCAACAACGCTGCCGTTCGGCGTTCAGATCGCGCCGGCGATCTTCGGCTTCGCGGCTGTGGCCGCCGTTGTCATGGATTGCTTTATCCAGTCTCGCTTCCGCTTTTTCGACCGCATGTTGGCAATGCGATCTGTCATCGGCATGCGCGCGCGGTGCTGCCGCCACGAACAACAAGAGCGCCCACGCCGCTAACGTTGCGATTGCTGTTTTTCCAAATCTTCGATTCAAGGCTGTCTCCTCTCTTTTTCGGCGACCGTACGTGGCCGCCGCCGTGCGAACTCCCGGGATTTATGAATCGTCCCTAGTTTGGGCGCCCGGACTTAGTGGATTCTATGTGCGGCTATGCGGGAGCCCTATACGGTTCATCCTGTACTCGACTATCAGTACGCGGTGCAGACATAGGGACTGCCTCCGTTTCGCTCCTGGCTCAATTTGATCTCTATCGCGGGAGAGGCTCTTTCATGTTGGCCAGGGCGTAGGCCAGCACGGCCATAGCGGCGGCGTTTTCGCGGAGTTCACCGGGAATGATCTTGTCGAGCGTGTCGGCGGCGGAATGGTGGTAATTGAAGTAGGTTCGGCTGTCTTGCATCACGCCAAAGGCAGGTACTCCGTAATCGGACATGGCGGCGATGTCGGCTCCCGGAGGATAACTGCTGGATTGGAAGACGGTAGCGCCGATACTCTGGAGCACACCCTGCACCGGCCGGAGAGCCTCGACGGCGGCAGGAGTGGCTTTGACGTCAAAGCCAAGAGGATGAGCGGCGCCGGCGTCGCTCTCGACGGCGGCGACGTGGTGGGCGAAGTCGGCGGAGTATTCGCTGGAGTAGGCTTTGCTGCCGGCGCCTCCGGTTTCTTCGTCCATCCAGGCGATGACTCGGAGGGTGCGGGCCGGGCGCAGGTGGAGGCGCTGGAGAATTTCGGCAGTCTCCATGGCGATAACGACACCGGCGCCATCGTCGATGGCGCCGGTGCCGAGATCCCAGGAATCGAGATGTCCGGAGATGACGACGATTTGCTCAGGGTGCTCGGAACCTCTTAGGTCCGCAACGACGTTGTAGCCGGTCTCGTCGGGAAGCTTCTGCGGAGTGAGGGTGAGATGCATGCGGACCTTGCCCTGAGAGGCGAGGTGGACGATGAGATCGGCATCTTCGGCCGTCACGGCGCCGGCCGGGATCCCGGCGGGGAAACTGTATCCAGTGTGGGGAAGGCGGTAGTCGGCGTTGCCCACCGACCGGACCAGGGCGGCGCCGGCACCGAGATCTGCAGCAGCTTTTGCTCCTGCTCCGCGATAACGAACTGCCTCACCGTAGGAGGCAAAAGCAAACCCTGCGGCGGCTTTTTGCTTGTCGAAGAGCTCGTTGAAAAGAACGATCTTGCCGGCAACTTTGTCGTGGCCGAGGGCCTGGAGTTCGTCGAAGGTGTTGACCGTTACCACATCGGCTGTGAGGCCATCCGTGGGAGTGGAGGAGCTGCCGCCGAGAGCAGTCAGAACGATCTTCTGAGTGGTTCCGGGAACCATGCCAGGGTACTCAACGAGGGCGGCGCTTTCGGCCCCGCGAACCCAGTGCGGCACCATGACCTGCTGGAGGCGAACTTCGAGGCCCAGTTGGCGAAGTTCCGCGGCTACATACTCGGAGGCAACACGGGCTTGGGGCGAACCGCTGGGGCGAGGTCCTATGTTCTCGGTGAGATGGGTGACCTCGCGGTAGGCATAATCGTCATTCAGCGCGGCGGCTTTGATGGCGGAAAGCTGCTGCAGAAGGAGCGGCGGGAAGTTTTGCAAATCAGTTTGCGAGGCTTGCGGCGCGGAACCCCAGGAAGGCATGGACGGAAGCTTCTGGGGCGGGTTCTGAGCTTCCGTGAGGGGCGAACATATCAGGAATGCGAAGAAGGATCCAACAAAGACGCGGCAGGCCATGGTCATAGATGCACGCCAGTGTATCTGACCGGCGCTTTCGACGAAAGCCGACCTTTTACTTTCGACCTACGGTGCGGACCCGATGTGATGGTTCCTGGCACGTGCTAGCGTGAGGCATGGACAAGAAACAGATTAACGATCCCAAGATGACTTTGAACTTTCTGATCTGGGTTGGCGGGGTCTTTATGTTGTCGTTATTCGGCCTGCTGGCGCACTTTGTGTGGAGGCTCTTCTAGGCGTTTTTTCCGTTGCCGCAATAATTCCGTGCCGCAATAAAATGTGGCCCCATCTCTGGGGCCACGCTTTCAAAGAGGCAAAGTGGTAGGTGATTTCTGGAAAGGCTATGCAAGTCTCCGTTCCGACCAGCTGGAACGGTACTTCGGGAAATGTTTCGAAGAGAAGAGAGTGAGGGTCATTTCTTAGGTTGCGGCCTCTTTCATTACACCGGGAAGGAGCATTTGCCGAGCCAAAGCAATAAACCCACTCGGTTTAAATCGAAGCCTACGTAAGACAAAGATATAGCGAGACTTAGAGACATCTAACACAGGCGTAGCAGGCAAAGCTGCCAGGAGAAATGACTTTCAGGGAGTGCAGAACCATGCACATTCAATGCATGCCGATGCTGCCAATCTAGCATCCATCGAGCCGCCTGAGTCAACCGACGGCCCGATGGGATTCAGACTAACTATTTCCAGCCACGGTACGCAGCTTCCCAGGCAGGAAGTGGTACGGGGGCCACGGACCGCTGATGGCTACCTGGCAGTTTTTCAACTGTTTGGCGGCCGTGTTGTAGCGGTTCTGGTATTTCTCCACCGACTTGGAATCGATGAGATGAGCGATGTCAATGAGCATGCCCTGGGGAGCAACCTTCTTGCAGCTCACTTCTTCTTCCAGCGGGTTGAACAGCTTGTGGACCTGCACCGACAAAGCGCGGGCCTTGGTTTGGCGCTCGCGCTCGCGGGAAGCCTTGACGCGGAGCTTAGAAAGATAGTCGCCGCCGACCGTGTCGGGCAGGATGACATCAATCATGGCCTCGCGCAGCGAGCCGTCGGTAACCGTCAGCTTGATGTGCATTTCGGACTTGCCACGGAGCTTGGCGACGCTCACGCCAAAGGCTCGCCGGTTGACCCGGACCGCTTGTCGGAGGGCGTCATCGCTCTCGAAGATGGTTCCGAAGCGGAAGGGCAACACGGTGGAGTTGCGGAAGCAACCGCTGACGACGCGGGCGTGGTCGATGGCCGCTTGCTGGTCGAGTTGTCCATTATTCAGGTCGTATTCGCTCACAATCACAGCAAACTCACCGCTGGGATAGCTGAGGACAGGGGCTCCGTTCACGCCTTGAACATTCTCAATTACGAAAGGGCGTCGGGAACGGGTGCCGTTGGGAAGGGTCTGGTGCTCGGTAAGGCAGTATGCGTACCAAGACATATTGAACTCTCCGAACCGGGACGGAGGCTGACGAACCGCCTCGTTATGTTGTTTTGCACAAGCTGAACTAGGAGCCTGGAAGTTTACTTAGCAGTACAGGGTCGAACCGGGAAGCTTACTGTCGGCCCCGCAATTGATATTACTTCCGATTGAATGGAAAATGCAACTTTTTCGTTGCAAAAGGCATCGCTGAGGAAATTTATTCATAGCGCAGGCTCTCAACGGGGTCGAGTTGAGCGGCGCGGGCGGCTGGAACTGTTCCGAAGATTACCCCGACTACGGAAGACACCACTATGGCGATGATGGCCGACAAGCCAGAGATCGGAATCCGGTATTCGGTGAGGAATCGCACCGAGTAGGGGATGGCCAGGCCGATGACAATTCCGGCGAAGCCTCCGATGAGCGAGATCAGAACCGCCTCGGCGAGAAACTGAAAGCGAATTTCACGGTTCGTGGCGCCGACGGCTTTGCGAATCCCGATTTCGCGGATGCGCGAGGTCACCGTTGCCAGCATGATGTTCATGATGCCGATGCCGCTGACCAGCAGAGTCACCATAGAAATCAGGAGCAGCACCCAAGTCAGACCGTTGGCGACGCGGTCGGTCATGACCAACAATGCGGAGAGATTGGCTACGTCGTATACCGACTCTGGGCGATGCCGCGACTGCAGGACGCGCTTAATCTGTGACGTCGCCGAAATCACCATCGAGGGATCTTCCATGGAGAAATAGAGAAGTTTGACGCTGGGTGTTTCCATGAAATAGCGGCTCACGGAGAAAGGGATGAGCATGGTGTTGTCGACAATCTCCGTCTGCCCAAAAGTCTCAACGCGCTCCTTGAAAGTTCCAATGATGTAGAAGGGCAGTCCGGTCAACTTGATCACTTTGCCCACGGCCGCTTGCGACGAACCGTAGACTTCCACGGCCATTTTTTCCGTGATTACGCCGACTTTGTTGTGAGCCTGGGAATCCTCCTGATCGAAAAATCTCCCCGATGGGATCACCAGGTTGCGAACTCGCACGTACTCGGGACTGACGCCAAGAATAGTGACATCCTTCTCCCGGCCATTGCCGACGGGAATGCGATCGGAGAGTTGAGTCACGGGCGACGAAGCCACGATGCCGGGCACGCTTTCCTGCACAGCATGCAGGTCGTCAATGGTGAGAGGGTCGGGGTTCGAGTTGCTGATGTGCGGGGCTCCCCCGAGATATTCGGCCCAGATTTCGTTCGTGCCGATGGCCTGAATCTGGTTCAGGACGAATTGACGGCCCGTCATCCCGATGGTGACCACGAGAATGAGAGATGCCGTGCCGATGACCATGCCCAGCGCGGTCAGGATGAACCGCACCTTGTTGCTGCAAAAGGTGTCGTAGGCAAATGCGATGATTTCGCCGAAGGCCATGTTGGGCCGAAGGCGCTCGGGCATTAGGGCAGCTGCCATCTCAATTAGATGCTACGTAGCCGAAACAAAAGTGGCAAGCGCGCGGCAGTGTCAAGTAGGCGCTGCAACCTAAATGAAAGTAAGAAATTGTAAGAAAAACAGACTTCCCATGTCTGTTGTGGCAAAGTAGAGGGTCATCTTGTCGCATCATTAGTCGCGGAACGGAAGCGACGGTTAGCGACCATCCCGCCGCAGGTTGCGATCGCTGCGGTCGAGTGAGCGAGATTCTTTCTGACAAGCACAAATCGCGGGATCTTCTTTGGCTGCTATTGCTGACGCTCGGTGCCTTGCTGGTGCAGGGGTACCACCCCTTCGCTGAAGATGCGGAAATCTACCTCCCGGGTGTAGAGAAGATTCTGCATCCTGAATTATTTCCTGTGGGGCGGGAATTTTTCCTGTCGCACGCCCGCATGACATTCTTCCCCAACGTTATTGCTCTCTCTCTCCGCGTAACTCACTTGCCCATGGAAGCCGGGTTGTTCCTGTGGCATGTTGCGTCCATTTTCTTGCTGCTCCTCGCCTGTTGGGGGTTGTCGGGTCTCTTTTTCCCCAGTGCGCGAGCGCGGTGGGGCGGGGTCTGTCTGGTCGCGTCGCTGCTGTCGCTTCCAGTCGCCGGGACCGCTCTTTACATCATGGATCAATATTTGAATCCGCGAAATCTGGCGGCGTTCGCGGGAATATTCATGGTGGCGCGAAGCTTGGAAAAGAGATATCTACGGGCGTTGTTTTGGCTAGGGTTCGCAGTCTGCATGCATCCGCTCATGTGGGTGTTTCCATTTTCGTTCTGCTTGTTGTTCCTGGTTATGGACAAGCTCGAAGGCCGCTGGAAGACCCTGAACGCAGGCGCGCTCGCTGGTCTTGTATGGTTAGGGACGCCCCTATCGCCCGTGGCGACCCCGGCCTATCACGAGGCTGCGAAACGGCACGCTTATCACTACATCCAGAACTGGGCGTGGTACGAGTTGGTGGGAATCGTTGCGCCGCTCGTGCTGTTCTGGTGGTTCGGGCGCGTGGCGCGGCATCGCCAATGGCGCATCGTCGAGAGGGTAAGCCGAGCCTTCATCTTTTATGGCTTGATCTACCTGGCGGGCGCCTTGGTGGTGGATTTTCCAGTGCGCTTTGAAGCTCTGGCCCGAGTGCAACCCTTGCGCAGTCTGCACTTCCTTTACATCGCGATGTTTGTCATGATGGGCGGCTTTCTGGGCGAGTACGTGCTCCGGGACCGCGTGTGGCGCTGGCTGGTGCTGTTTGTGCCGTTGACTGTGGGTATGGTCCTGGCGCAAGGGGCGCTTTTTCCCGCCAGCGCGCACGTGGAATGGCCGGGCGCCGCCCCGAGGAATCCCTGGGAGCAGGCCTTCATCTGGATCCGGCAGAATACGCCCGTGGACGCGGTGTTCGCTCTCGATCCCTATTACATGGATATCGCCGGCGAAGATGAGGCCGGATTCCGCTGCCTGGCTGAGCGAAGCCGCCTGGCCGACGGCGTCAAGGACAACGGTGTGGTGAGCATGTTCCCGCCATTGGCTGAAGAGTGGTGGACTCAGGTCCAGGATCAGATGCCGTGGAAGAATTTCGATTTGGAGGACTTCAAGCGCTTGAAAAACAAGTACGGAGTGCGCTGGGTGGTCGTGCAGCAGCCAGTCGCAGGAGCCGATTGCGGATACCAAAACCAAGTGGTGCGCGTTTGCCGGCTTCCCTAGGGGAAACGAGAGGGTGATTCAATCCGCGAGACGGCCGTGTGCCCAACCGCACACAGCATCAGCTACAATCGTAAAATCAGGGGATTTGAATCACATGTCTAGGGCGCAAGCAATTCAGGACGTTTTTCGGGATAGCGACCGGCTTTTTCCCTACCATAAATGGGAAGCGCGGTTGCCTGTTTTGGCTAAGCAGTACAGCCAGAACCAGCCCTGCCCTCACATTCTCCTGGAAGATTTTCTCAATCCAGAGACTGCGCTCGACATGGCTGCGCAATTTTCCCAGTCCGGTAGCGATACCTGGACGCAATACAAGCACGCCAACGAAAACAAGCTGGGCCTTGCCAAGCGTCAGCTCTTTCCTCCCGCCATCGCGGCTGTTACCGATAAACTGAATTCACCCGAGTTCGTAGCGTGGATTTCGGAGTTGACCGGAATTCCCGGCCTGAAGGCGGACCCGATGCTCGAGGGCGGCGGCTTGCACCAGTCGGGGCGCGGCGGCTATCTCAATGTGCATACCGATTTCTCTATGCACCACTTTCACGCGAACTGGCACCGGAGGGTGAATCTGATTTTGTACTTAAATCCGGGATGGCGCGAGGAGTGGGGCGGAGCCCTCGAATTGTGGGAAAAGAACATGGCTCGCTGCGGAGCAAAGTATCCACCGCTGCTCAATCATGCGCTGATTTTTACGACCGACGAGCGGTCGCTGCACGGGTTTCCCGATCCCCTAACGTGCCCCGAAGGTGAGTCGCGCAAGAGCCTGGCTTTGTACTACTACACGGTCGAAGAGGGCAAGAAAGCTACTGGACATTCCACCGACTATTTTGCGCGGCCGCAAGATGGGAGGGGAAAATCGGCAATGATCTGGCTGGACAAGAAGGCACTCGACCTCTACTCGCGCGCCAAGGCAAGATTTGGTTTTTCGGATGAGTTCGCCAGCAAGGTGCTGGGGTTCTTATCCAGAAAAAAGTAGTCTACGAACAATGCCGGCAAAGCAGACACTTTTCGAGAAGATATGGAGCGCCCACCTGGTGGCGCAGCCGGGCGGCCGATCGCCGATCATTTACATCGACCTGCACCTGGTGCATGAAGTGACTTCGCCGCAGGCCTTCGACGGTTTGCGGGTCGCAGGAAGTAAAGTGCGTCAGTCGTCGCGGACCGTGGCCACCGTGGACCACAATATCCCGACTGAGCCGCGCGGAACTCCAATTACCGATCTCATCGCCGCCAAGCAGATTGCGGCGCTTCAGGCCAACTGCAAAGAATTTGGCGTGCGGCTATTCGACATGGACTCGCCGGAGCAGGGGATCGTGCACGTGATTGGCCCGGAGCTGGGCTTGACGCAGCCGGGAATGACGATCGTCTGCGGCGACAGCCATACCAGCACGCACGGCGCATTCGGAGCGCTGGCCTTTGGCATTGGAACCTCAGAGGTCGAGCACGTTCTGGCGACGCAGTGTCTGGCTCAGCAAAAGCCCAAGACGATGACGATCGAAGTGCACGGGCGGCTCGCGGACGGAGTATCGGCGAAGGACCTCGCGCTCGGAATCATTGGCCAGATCGGTACCGACGGCGCGACCGGATACGTGATTGAATACGCTGGCGAAGCGGTCCGCGGACTTTCGATGGAAGGCCGCATGACGCTGTGCAACATGAGCATTGAGGCGGGCGCGCGAGCCGGCATGGTGGCGCCGGACGAAACGACGTTTGCTTACGTGAAAGGAAAACGATTTGCTCCCCGCGACAGCGACTGGCAGAAGGCGGCGGATTATTGGCGCAGCCTGCCTTCGGATGAAGGCGCGGCATTCGACAAAGTAGTGCAGATTGATGCGGCGCAACTTTGTCCGTTCGTGACCTGGGGGACGAATCCGGGAATGGTGGCTCCGGTGACGGGCCGGGTGCCGGAGGCGAACGGTCTGAAAGAATCCGATCGCCGCGCCACCGAGCTCGCGTTGCAGTATATGGGCCTCGAGCCAGGGAAGCGCATTGAAGACATCGGAATCGACCGCGTGTTTATCGGATCGTGTACGAATTCTCGTCTTGAGGATTTGCGGGCAGCGGCGCGGGTTGCCAAGGGACATCATGTGAGCGGTAAGGTCCGAGCCATGGTCGTGCCGGGATCGCAGACCGTAAAACGGGCGGCGGAGCAAGAGGGGCTGCACCGGATTTTTCTGGATGCCGGATTCGAATGGCGCGAGTCCGGATGCTCGATGTGTTTGGGAATGAATCCTGACATTTTGCAGCCGGGCGAGCGCTGCGCTTCCACCAGCAACCGAAATTTCGAAGGGCGACAGGGGCGCGGTGGGCGGACGCATCTGGTAAGTCCGATGATGGCTGCCGCGGCGGCAATTGCCGGGCACTTTACAGACATTCGGAACTGGAAATTTCAATGATGATCCCGAGGGGCGCGCGATGAAACCGTTTGGCGTACACCGCGGCCGCGTAGCTCCGCTCGATCGAGTCAATGTGGATACCGACCAGATCATTCCCAAACAGTTTCTGAAGCGGATTGAGCGCACCGGCTTCGGCCAGTTCCTGTTTTACGACTGGCGCTTCGCCGCGGACGGCAAGAAGAACGCAGGTTTTGTTTTGGATGAACCGCGCCACGAGGGCGCGAGCATTCTGGTTGCGGGCAAGAATTTTGGATGTGGCTCCTCACGCGAGCACGCGGTATGGGCCCTGGCGGATTTCGGTTTTCGCGCCGTGATCTCTTCCTCGTTCGCAGATATCTTCGCCAATAACAGCACTAAGAACGGATTTCTCACGGTGTGCCTGAACGACACTGAGGTTGCAGAGCTAATGGCTCGAGCCCGCGACGTCCACGATTACCACCTGACCATTGACCTGGAACGCTGCGAAGTGCATGACGATCGCGGCTTCTCGGCGAAGTTCCCGATCGACGATTTCGTGCGCCATTGCCTGCTCAACGGGCTGGACGATATCGGTCTCACCCTGCAACACGAAGCAGAAATTGCAGCGTACGAAGCCCTGCATCCGCCGCCGTCCGCGCTGCAAATGCGCCAACCGTGAAGAGTAGGTAAAAGTGGGTAAAGATTTGTAAAACACCCGCCCTCACCTTGACCCGCCCGGGCGAAGAGTTGATGCTGGTTTCGTGCGGTTCTACTATTGATTCTGCTGCTTCTGCGTTGTGGTCTAACCTGAGTGCGGCGGCGGCGGCGGGGGGCCTTTACGTAAGACGGTGTTCTTCCAGCAGATTTGCCGAAACCGAGTGCAAATGAAAGCGTCTAATGAAGGGCAGTTTCACCGCCGGTCTTGTGAACAGCCGCTCCCTACTAGAACCGTGAATACAATTTCTATGAGTTCTTATCCCGAGACATTTCCGCACCTGACTCGATCCCGGTTTGCACTGCTTCTGGCAGTTGCGCTGATTTTGTGCGCATCTTTCTTCGGTTGCACTAGTTCCGATAAACAACAGAAAGCGCAGGCAGCGGGTCCGCGCGCTGTCTCAGTTGCCGTGGCCAAGGTGGAACAACAGGAAATGCCGGTCTACCTGGTTGGGTTGGGATCGGTGACGGCGTTCTACACAGCCAATATAAAGAGCCGCGTCGACGGGCAGATCATGCGCGTCAACTTCCAGGAAGGGCAGATCGTGAAAGAAGGCGATTTGCTGATCTTAATCGACCCGCGTCCCTACCAGGTGCAACTCGAACAGATGCAGGCGCAGCTATTCAAGGACCAGGCGACGCTTCGCGATGCGAGGCTGAACCTGGAGCGCTATACCACGCTCATTCCATCCGGCAGCATCGCGCAACAGCAGGTGGACACGCAGAAGTCGTTGGTGGATCAACTCGACGGACAGGTGCGCACCGATCAGGCGCAGATCGATAACGCCAAGCTGCAGTTGGTCTATTGCAACATCACAGCGCCGTTCACCGGCCGCGTCGGCCTGCGGCAGGTGGATCCCGGAAATATTGTGCACGCAACTGACACCAATCCCATGCTGATCCTCACGCAACTGCAGCCGATTGCAGTGGTCTTCACCCTTCCCGAGGACCAGTTGCCCACGGTGGCGCAGCACATGAAACACTCCACCCTGCAGGTGGAAGCGTACAGCCGGGACTACCAGACGAAGCTGGCGACTGGCAAGCTTCTCACCATCGACAACCAGATCGATCAGACCACCGGAACTGCCAAGCTGAAAGCGGTCTTCGATAATAAAGACAACCAGCTTTGGCCGAATCAGTTCGTAAACGCGAACCTGCTCCTCGAAACGCGCAAGAACAGCACCGTGCTCCCGACCGCGGCGATCCTGCGTGGTCCTCAGGGAGCCTTTGTCTATGCTGTAAAGAGCGACAAAACCGTTGAAGCGCGCCCGGTGACGATAGCGCTCACTCAAGGCAATACGACGGCGATTACGAGCGGGGTTAGTCCCGGAGACATTGTGGTGACGGACGGTCAGGACAAACTGCAAACTGGCAGCACGATTGAGCCGCGCACCAGCGGTCCCGGCAATACGCCAAGCGCCAACCGTAACGCTTTAATTTCAGGAACTCCGGCTGCATGAGTCCTTCACGGTTATTTATTCTCCGGCCCGTGGCGACCACGCTGCTGATGGTGGGTGTGCTGCTGGTGGGGTGGGTTGCATTTCTGCAACTCCCGGTTTCCGCTCTGCCCGAAGTCGATTATCCAACCATTCAGGTGGTGACGTTCTATCCGGGGGCGGATCCCGACGTCATGGCGTCGTCGGTGACTTCGCCGCTGGAGCGGCAGTTCGGACAAGTTCCCGGCTTGAGCCAGATGACCTCGACCAGTTCATTTGGCAGCTCCCTGATCACTCTGCAGTTCGGCCTAGATCAGAACATTGACGTTGAAGAACAGCAGGTGCAAGCTGCGGTGAATGCGGCAGCCACGTTCTTGCCCGCAGACTTACCGAATCCTCCGATTTACAACAAAGTAAATCCTGCCGATTCTCCGATCCTCACGCTGGCCATGACTTCGGACTCGCTGCCCTTGTCGAAGGTAGAGGATCTCGCAGACACTGCTCTGGCGCAGAAAATCTCGCAGCTGCCGGGCGTAGGCCTGGTTTCAATCAGCGGTGGGCAGAAGCCCGCGGTACGAGTTCAGGTGAACCCTACGGCTCTCGCCTCCTACGGCTTGAGTCTCGAAGATGTTCGCACCGCTCTGGCCCAGGCCAATGTGGATCAGGCCAAAGGCGTCATCGACGGAGTGCGGCAGTCGTACACCATCGGCGCCAATGACCAACTCTTCTCCGGTGAGCAGTACAAACCGATCGTCGTCGCTTATCACAACGGCGCTCCCGTGCGGCTCAGCGACGTGGCGAATGTGATCGACGGCACGGAGAATACGCGGCTTGCGGCTTGGATGAATCAGACTCCAGCCGTCATCGTTAACATCCAGCGCCAGCCCGGCGCGAACATCATCAGCGTAGTCGACCGCATCAAGAAATTGCTGCCGCAGTTGCAGGCATCGCTGCCGTCTGCCGTGAAGGTGCAGATTCTTACCGACCGGACCACCACCATCCGAGCATCGGTAAAAGATGTTGAGTTCGAGTTGGCGCTGACCATCGTGCTGGTCGTCATCGTCATTTTCTTTTTCTTAAGAAACTTGCGGGCCACGTTCATTCCCAGCGTCGCGGTTCCACTTTCGATCGTGGGTACGTTTGGCGTGATGTACCTGCTCGGATACAGCCTCAACAATCTGACGCTGATGGCGTTGACCATCTCCACCGGGTTCGTGGTGGACGACGCCATCGTCATGATCGAAAACATCGATCGCTATCTGGAAGCAGGAGATTCGCCGCTGGACGCGGCGCTCAAAGGGTCGGGCCAGATCGGTTTCACCATTGTCTCGCTCACGGTCTCGCTGATCGCGGTGCTGATTCCATTGTTGTTTATGGGGGACATCGTCGGCAGGCTGTTCCGCGAGTTCGCGGTAACCCTGGCGGTGACCATCCTGGTCTCGGCAGGGGTTTCACTGACCTTGACGCCGATGATGTGCGCCAAGTTGCTCAAGCATCGCAAGGAAGGCGAGAAGGGCCGCTTTTACGAGGTCACGGAAGATTTTTACAACCGGGTCATTGCGTCCTACGGCGGCAGCGTGAAATGGGTGCTGAAGCATCAGACGGCTACGTTGTTTGTCACCTTTGGAACTCTGATTTTAACGCTCGTTCTCTACGTGGTAGTTCCCAAGGGATTTTTTCCGGTGCAGGATACCGGCGTGATTCTGGGAATTTCAGAAGCGCCGGACAATATCTCGTTTGGCGCGATGTCCCAACGCCAGCAGGAACTGGCGAAGGTGATTCTCAAAGATAAAGACGTGGAGAGCCTGTCCTCCTTCATCGGCGTGGACGGCACAAACACGACTCCCAACAGCGGCCGCATACAAATCAATCTGAAGCCACGCGATGAGCGCGACGACGATGCTTCGGCAATCATTCGGCGGCTGCAGCCCGAATTAGCCAAAGTAAACGGAATCACTCTCTACATGCAGTCCGTGCAGGATCTGACCGTGGAGGATCGGGTGAGCCGCACCCAGTTCCAATACTCCATTGAAGATGCAGACGCGCAGGAACTGGCGCTATGGACGCCGAAACTGGTGGAAAGGCTGCGCGCGGCGCCGGAACTGCGCGACGTGGCAACAGACCAGCTCAATGGCGGTCTTCGGACCAACCTGACCATCGACCGCGATACGGCGTCGCGGCTGGGAATCCTGCCGCAGGCCATCGACAATACACTCTACGATGCCTTCGGTCAGCGCCAAGTTTCGATCATCTTTACGCAATTGAATCAGTACCACGTGGTGCTGGAGGTTCTTCCGAACTTTGCCAAGACGCCGGACGCGATGAATGACGTCTACGTTCGCCCCAGCAGCACCATCCCGAATTCCGGCGCGCCCACTGCCAATGCGGCCACGGCGAGCACCAGTGGAGCCCCGGTTCCGCTTTCCACTTTTGTGCGGATGCAATCAACGAATGCACCGCTCGCCGTCAACCATCAGGGACAATTTCCGGTGGTAACACTTTCCTTCAACCTGGCGCCGGGGGCTTCCCTGGGCGATGCCACCAAGGCCATCCAGCAAATAGAGAAGGATATTCAACTGCCGGCGAGCATCCATGCCTCGTTTCAGGGAACGGCCGCGGCATTTCAAAACTCGCTCTCGAGTGAACCCTTCCTGATTCTTGCAGCCATCATCACGGTCTACATTGTTTTGGGCGTGTTGTACGAAAGCTATATTCACCCCATTACGATCCTCTCCACGTTACCCTCAGCAGGTGTGGGCGCGATTCTGGCCTTGCAGATCACGGGCAACGATCTCACTGTAGTGGCGCTGATCGGCATCATCTTGCTCATTGGCATTGTCAAAAAGAACGCCATCATGATGATCGACTTCGCGCTCGAAGCCGAGCGGGAAGAACATAAGCCGCCGGAAGAGGCAATCTTTCAGGCGTGTTTGCTGCGCTTCCGGCCCATCATGATGACGACTATGGCGGCGCTGCTCGGCGGTTTGCCGCTCGCCTTGGGATCAGGAACTGGCGCGGAATTGCGTCGACCTCTCGGCATCACCATCGTGGGTGGTTTGCTCCTCAGTCAGTTGCTTACGCTTTACACCACACCGGTTGTTTATTTGTGGTTTGACCGGCTGGCGCACCGGTTTGAGAAGTACAAGATCGGCAATCCGATTCCGCAGCAGCTGCCGGCAGACTCGGGCGATTAGACCATGAGTATTTCGGCTCCATTTATCCGGCGACCGATTGGCACCTCGCTGCTGGCGGCGGCGTTGCTGCTCTCCGGGATTCTTGCCTTCAATCTCTTGCCGGTGGCGTCGCTGCCGCGAGTGGATTTTCCTGTAATTAGCGTGGGCGCACAGCTGCCGGGCGCCGACCCGCAGACGATGGCCTCGGCGGTGGCCACGCCGCTGGAGCGTCAGTTCGGACGCATCTCCGGCGTGAACCAGATGACCTCGTCGAGCCAACTGGGCTCGACCGCCATCGCGCTGCAATTTGATTTGAACCGGAATATTGATGCGGCAGCGCGCGATGTGCAAGCGGCAATCAATGCCGCCCGCAGCCAGCTTCCTCCCAATCTGCCGAGCAATCCAACCTATCGCAAAATCAACCCCGCGGACGCCCCCATCCTCATTCTGGCGCTCACCTCGGACACGGTTCCGGTGGCGCGTTTGTATGACACCTCCGACTCGATTCTGGCGCAGAAGCTCTCACAGGTGAATGGAGTGGGCCAGGTGTTCACGTACGGTTCGGCGCCGCCGGCCGTGAGGGCCGAAGTAAATCCGATGCTGCTCAATAAGCTCGGGGTGGGATTGGACACGGTGCGCAACGCGCTTAATCTGGCCAATGCGAACCAAGCCAAGGGCCAAGTCGCAAACGACACGACCTCCTGGAGTTTCAGCGATAACGATCAGCTCTTTACTGCGGATCACTACCGGCCGCTGATTGTCGCTTACCGCAATGGCGGGCCGGTGCGGCTGGGGGACGTGGCGGATGTGGAGGACTCGGTGGCGGACGTGCACAATATCGGCCTGGCCAATGGGAAACCCGGGGTGCTAGTCGTTATCTTCCGGCAGCCCGGCGCCAACATCATCCAGACCGTGGATCGCGTGCGAGCTCTGATGCCTTATCTCCAGTCCTCGATTTCTCCGGCGATCAAGCTGGAAGTGGTGATGGACCGCACGGTTACGGTCCGTGCCTCGGTGAAGGACATTGAAACCACGCTGCTGATTTCGATCGTGCTGGTGATTCTGGTGGTGTTCGTGTTCTTGCGCACGGTGCGGGCGACGGTGATTCCCAGTATTGCCGTGCCGCTTTCGCTGGTGGGTACGTTCGCCGGCATGTATCTGCTGGGTTACAGCCTGGATAATCTGTCGCTGATGGCGCTGGCCATTTCGACTGGATTCGTGGTGGACGATGCCATCGTGGTGCTGGAGAATATCACCCGTTACGTAGAGCATGGCATGAACGCGGTGGAGGCTGCGTTCAAAGGAGCCGCGGAAATTGGATTTACGGTACTTTCCATGAGCACGTCGCTCGTGGCAGTGTTCATCCCCTTGTTGATGATGGGTGGAATTGTAGGGCGTCTGTTTCGCGAGTTTGCAGTTACGCTAAGTATTGCGATCGGAGTTTCGCTGCTGGTGTCGCTGACCACCACTCCGACGATGTGCGCCAAATTCCTGCGGCCATCCCAACCGAACCAGCGCCATAACTTTTTCTATCGCTCCAGTGAATGGTTCTTCGACAGCCTCCTGGCCGGCTACCGGCATTCCCTCAAATGGGTGCTGGCGCACCAACCCGTTACCTTGGCGGTGACTATCCTTGTGGCCTGCCTCAGCGTCTATCTCTACATCCGGGTGCCCAAAGGATTTTTCCCGCAGCAGGATACGGGCCGGCTCATGGGCCAGGTTCAGGCGGCACAAGATATCTCATTCCAGGCCATGAGCGGCAAGATGGAACAGTTCGTGAAAATCGTGATGAAGGATCCGGCGGTCGACACCGTGGTCGGGTTCGCCGGCGGAGGTTCTGCGACAAACCAAGGCCGGTTCTTCGTAATGCTGAAGCCGCTCGAGCAGCGCAGCCACTGCCAGACTCGCCACTTCTGGCAACCATGCCCGAACGTCACGGCCGACGATGTGATCAATCGACTGCGGAGCAAGCTGGAGGTGGTTCCGGGAGCTACTCTGTTCCTGCAATCGGCGCAGGACCTGACGATTGGCGGGCGCTTGGGCGCGGCGCAGTACCAGTTCACGCTGCAAGGGGAGGATTTGAACGAACTGAACAAATGGGCGCCCCAACTGTTTGATAAAATGCGCGCCTTGCCAGAGCTGCGCGATGTAAATACCGACCAGCAAGATAAAGGACTACAAGCGCAACTGGTGATTGACCGTGACACTGCCAGCCGCTTGGGTGTTGCCGCGCAGGATATCGACAACGCGCTCTACGACGCTTTCGGACAGCGGCAGGTTTCCACCATGTACCGGCCACTCAATCAATACCACGTGGTCATGGAGGTTGCGCCGGAATTCCAACAGACGACTGAAGCTCTGCAAAATATCTACTTGCGCTCTTCCAGCGGAACACCGATCCCCCTGGCGACGTTCACGCACTTCATTCCCTCTAACATACCGCTGGGAGTGAATCACCAGAGCCAGTTTCCTTCGGTTACGATTTCATTCAATCTGGCTCCTGGAGTCTCTCTGGGCCAGGCGACGCTCGCGATCGACAGAGCCCAACGCTCTATCAACTTCCCAAGTACGATTCAGGCGAGCTTTCAGGGCACGGCAGCCGCATTCAAGGATTCGCTCTCCAGCGAGCCGGTCCTGATTCTCACGGCTCTGATCACCGTTTATATCGTGTTGGGAATGTTGTACGAGAGCTACATTCATCCCATCACCATTCTCTCGACACTGCCGTCCGCTGGCGTGGGAGCTCTGCTGGCGTTGATCTTGACGCACAACGAGCTCAACGTCATTGGCACCATCGGCATCATTCTGCTGATTGGGCTGGTGAAAAAGAACGCCATTATGATGATCGACGTGGCTCTCGATGTGGAGCGCACACAAGGGAAAAAGCCGGTCGAAGCCATTTACGAGGCCTGTTTGCTGCGGTTCCGGCCGATCATGATGACTACGATGGCTGCTCTTCTCGGAGGTCTCCCGCTGGCGTTGGGCAGGGGCACTGGTTCCGAAATGCATCGTCCCCTAGGTATCACCATTGTCGGCGGACTGATTGTCAGCCAGGCATTGACTCTATTCACCACTCCAGTGGTGTATGTTTATCTGGATCGTCTACGGCTGGCATTGCGCGGCGGAGAGAATCTGTCTCTATCCGGCGCCCCTCAGCCAAGCCCGGCCCACTCAGCAGATTAGGGCAGCGCCTTCAGGCCAGGCACGGGCGAAGGAGTGTGGCCGCGTACAACCTGATTTCGGCGGCATTGCATCGCAACAGTCAGCGGGGCGGTCTGGACGGCGCAGATAAAACGCTCGGCCGGTCCACATTTCTTCCGGCGTTCACCGTATGATAAAAACGTTCTGTCTCCAAGCCGATTTCCCGGCGTCCCGGTATTATTGTTCTTCGCTTTCAAATTCTCTCAGGAGTTGCGGATGCTTCAGAAGGCACTGGTCCTGTTATTTGTTCTAGCAAGCGTTGCGGGTTTTGTGAGTTGCGGGAAGAACGCGAGTCACTACGTCTACGCGACCGTTCCCGCCGCCAGTCAGTTGGCGGTCTTCCGCGAAGATCCTTACTCCGGGGTGCTGACGCAACTTGATACAAGTCCTTACACGGTGGGCAACGGAGCTCAGTCCGTGGTCATCCATCCCTCGGGAAAATATCTGTACGTCGCGAATCCCGGGCAGGGCGAAAATGATGTTTCCCTGTTCGACATTAACAGCGACGGAACGGTCAGCGAGGTAACCCCAAGGACTGCGGTTGGAACTCTCCCATTTATTCTGGCGATGGACCCCGCGGGCAATTACTTATACGTGGCGAATGCCTTATCGAACAACATCTCCGTTTTGTCGATCGCCAGTAGCACGGGCGCGCTGTCGCCGGTCACGGGATCTCCGTTTCAAATCAACCTGTCGCCGAAGAGCATGGTGCTATCGCCCGCTGGCAATTTTCTTTACGTCAGTGCTCCGAGTTCCCCGAGTGGGGTCATCGCAGTCTTCGGCGTAACGGCCGGAGCACTCTCCTCCACGCCGGTTGGCCTGACCAGCACTGCGGATAACAATCCTGCCGGGATTGCCATTGGCTCCAGCGGTGCGTATCTCTATGCCGCGAACTCGACCGCCAATTCCATCTCTATCTACTCGATCGGCTCGTCCGGAACTCTGACCCAGGTCCCTCAGTCGCCTCTTGCCGACCCTTTTCAAAACCCGGTCGCACTGCTCGTGGATCCGACGGGAAACTACCTCTATGTGGCCAATCAAGGGTCCGACAACATCGCGACCTATTCGATCACGGCCAGTACTGGTTTTCCTGTCGAAGTTACGGATTCCCCGTTTGGCTCCGAGGCTCATCCGAGCTTCCTGACGGCGGATCCCAATGGAAAATATTTGTTTGTGGGGAACCAGACCGGGTCCGCAGGCATTCAAGCGTTTGGCGTCAGCGCCGGAAGTTTGAACTCCATCGCAACCTATTCTGTGGGGAACTCTCCCACTTCGATCGCGATATTGCAGTAGTTGAATCAGGCCGCACTCGCGGAGATGTCTGTGCTCGCTCCGCAGCGTATGCAATAGTGGGGAGCTTTTTTATAAGTGCGGAACAAACAAAATTCCTCAACTCTGCGACAATACATACGCCGGCACAAGGCATCCCGTAGCAACCGCTACGGGATCCCCGCCATCTGATCGAAAAAGGCTTGTCAGATTCGATCAGCGTGGAGCGGGTCCGTGCCGAGACCAAGGTCAGGACCCAAAACCCAATGAAGATCGCTAGCGCGGCCAGCGCCTTCCCCAAGCATTACTACTCTCAGAAAGTGCTCTTGGAGCGCTTACAGGATTACTGGGGAGATCAACTCAAGAATCCTTTGCTGTTGGCGCGGTTGCATCGCAACGTGACGGTGGATGGCCGTTACCTCGCGATCCCCGCGGAACAGTATGCGGACATCAAGACCTGGGGAGAAGCCAACGACATCTGGATCAGAGTTGCGCAGGAATTGGGAGAGCAAGCTCTTTGTCTCGCACTTCACAATGCCGGGATGAAGCCGCAGGACTTGGGAGCTCTACTGTTCACGACCGTCACCGGTGTCGCGAGTCCTTCGATCGATGCTTTGCTGATCAACCGGATGGGTCTTCCCGCGAACATCCGTCGCACGCCGATTTTTGGCTTGGGATGCGTTGCGGGAGCAGCAGGGATCGCGCGCGCTTACGACTACGTTCGCGCCTATCCTTCGCAGGCAGCGGCTCTGGTATCGGTCGAGCTCTGCTCGCTCACTTTGCAGCGGGAAGATCTGTCGGTCGCAAATCTGATCTCGTCGGGGCTTTTTGCCGATGGAGCAGCCGCAGTCATCGTTACCGGCAAGGACTTCGCGTCGTCGAATGGCGGGATTTCGGGGCCTACCATTCTGGCCACCCGCTCCGTCTTTTATCCCGCGACGGAAGAAATGATGGGCTGGAACATTTCCGAGAAGGGTTTCCGCATCATACTTTCTACAGAGGTTCCGACTTTGATTCGGCAAAATCTGGGTCGGGACGTGGACGCTTTTCTGGCGGACAACGGGCACCAGCGAAGCGATCTCAAGAGCTTCGTCCTGCACACCGGGGGACCCAAGGTACTGGATGCTTCGGCTACCGCGTTGGGATTGCACAACGGAGAACTGGATGCCTCGTGGGATTGTTTGCGCAAGGTGGGGAATCTTTCTTCGGCTTCGGTTCTGTGTGTGCTGGAGGATGTGATGAAGCATCGGCGTCCTGAACCTGGCACTCTGGGTCTGCTGGCCGCCATGGGCCCGGGTTTTTGTTCCGAGCTTCTGCTTCTGCAATGGTGAGGGCAAGAGTTGGACTCAACAGACGTCTTTGTAATCGGAGGCGGTCCGGCTGGGCTGGCGGCAGCAATTGCCGCGCGACAGCAAGGATTCCGCGTGGTCGTGGCCGACGGGGCCAAGCCGCCAATCGACAAGGCTTGCGGCGAGGCGCTGATGCCGGACGCGATTGCGGCTCTGGAAGAGCTCGGAGTTGCGCTATCCGCGGGGGATGCGCGCCCTCTGCGTGGTGTGCGTTTTCTCAGCTCTGGATTGTCCGCGGAAGCGGACTTCCCATCCGACTGCGATGGCCTCTCGATTCGGCGGACCGTTTTGCATGACATTCTGACCGAACGTGCGGCAGAGCTGGGTGCCGATCTGCTATGGCAAAGCGCGGTCACTAAGATTTCCGGTGACGAGGTTTGCTTGCGAGATCGCAGAATTCGGACCTCGTGGATTATTGGAGCGGATGGCTCTAACTCGCGCGTGCGGAAGTGGGCCAATCTCGAGTCTCACTCATCGACCGGTTTGCGATATTCCTTTCGCCGCCATTATTGTGTCAAGCCCTGGACTGATCGCATGGAAATTTATTGGGGAAAGCGCGGTCAGGCATATATGACCGCTGTGAATGGCGAGGAAATATGCGTGGCTGTGGCCTCGCGCCAGCCCGAATCGCGCCTGGAAAGATCTTTGCCCGACTTCCCTGAACTCAACGCGCGCTTGACCGGAGCAGAGGCGACCTCCACCGAGAGGGGAGCGCTGACGTCGAATCGCAAATTGAAACGAGTCTGGCGAGGAAACATTGCGTTGGTCGGAGATGCGTCGGGCACAGTCGATGCAATCACGGGCGAAGGACTTGGCCTTTCCTTTCGCCAGGCCGTGGTGTTGGCGAGCTCTCTTCGCGGCGGCAATCTTGTGCGCTATCAAGCTGCTCATCGTAGCCTTGCGCTACGCCCCCTCCTAATGGCACGGTTGATGTTGACGCTTGATGGGCGTCCCAGGTTTCAGCATCGGACCCTGGGGGTCTTTCGAAAGCATCCCGAAGTTTTTCGCAGACTGCTGGCTCTGCACGCGGGGAAACTCTCCCCAATTCATCTGGCTATGGATGGGCTCACCCTGGGATGGGGAATGCTGACCTACTGCCCGAATAAACCATGAAAAGGGTCGAGGCTTTTTGCCGGAGTTGCGCGAGCCTGCCGGCTCTTGCCGCGGTGGTATTGCTTCTTGCCGGCGTAGCGGACGCCGCCCAGGATATGGCCCTGCAGTTGGATCCGCAGCACACCACGATAAATTTCACGCTCGGTGATGTGCTCCATACGGTTCGTGGAACATTCCAACTGAAACGAGGTGCATTGCAGCTTGATCCCGCTTCGGGGAAGCTCAATGGCGAAATTGTGGTGGATGCAAAAAGTGGCCAAAGTGGAAACGGAATGCGCGACCGGAAAATGCATCGTGAAGTGCTGGAGAGCGATCGCTATCCGGAGATAGTCTTTCATCCGGATCACGTCGACGGGGCCGTATCACTGTCGGGAATGTCTTCTGTCCGCGTCCACGGAATCTTCACCATCCACGGCGCGGAGCACGAACTGACGGTTCCGGCTGACGTCAAGATGGCTCCCGGCTATTGGACTGCAACGCTACACTTCGCGGTGCCTTACGTACAGTGGGGGATCATGAATCCGAGTACGCTATTCTTGCGCGTAAGCGAATCGGTCGAGATCGACCTGACTGCGTCGGGAATCCTGAGTCGACCGTGAACGGATTCGCGCCTCCGGTCAGTATCCATCTTGCGCGCCGATGCCCTTGCCTTCGGTGCATTCGTAGCATCGCCCAGCAGCCAGGTTCGTGAACTCTTCTGTTCTACCGCTGGGCCAGGTGATGACGACCTGCTCGACCCGGTCATGCTTCTCCAGGCCGAACGTGATCGGAAGTTCCGATTGCGATAAATAGCTGGACCCGCTCTTCACTATGCGCGACTGGCTTAAGCCGCTAGAGACTATGCGTACCGTAGCTCCGATTGCATCGCGGTTCGACTTGGTCCCAATCAGCCGGAAACGAATGCTGCGATTTCCGGTGAGCCCGTCATTCCGGTATAAGTAGGCAGCACCGTTGTTCGTGGTGAGCAGCAAGTCGAGATTGCCATCGCGATCGAAGTCTCCGTAGGCGAGCCCGCGTCCGACCTTGGGCTGCGCGAAACCTCCGCCAAGATCGGCGGCGACATCGCGAAACTTGCCTCCTCCATCGTTCAGAAACAAAAGCGGCGGCTGCGCGTATCCCACGTTGCCACGAATGTTGCGAACCGTTTCGTCGATATGTCCGTTCGCCACCGCAAGGTCGAGCCAGCCATCCAAATTGGCGTCGAGAAAGACACATCCAAAGCCCAGGCTATTCTTGGAAGCTATGCCCACGCCCGTCTGAGCAGCGATGTCTTCATAGGTTTTCCCGGCGAACTTGTACAAGCCAGTCATCTCGTTGTCGAAATTTGTGATGGCTACGCCCGATCTGCCAGAGTTCGTGAAGTCACCCACGTCGACGCCCATACCCGCGCGGGCCTTGCCTTCTGTGCTAAAGGCCAATCCAACCTCCACCCCCGCATCCTTGAAAGTTCCATTGTGCTGGTTGCGATAGAGCTTGTTGGGCTGAGTGTCGTTCGCCACCAGCAAGTCGGGCCAACCGTCGAGGTCGTCATCGAGCATGGCGACGCCGAGAGATTTCGAACTGCTGTCGAAGATGCCGCTGGAAGCAGTGACGTCCTCGAAGGTCCCGTTGCCGCGATTATGAAACAGCCAGCAAGTTTCGCCTCGGTAAGCTTCCGGCGTGCAATAGGATTTGTGTTTGCCGTCGAGACTGCAGAATACGTCGCGCTCAGGCGACCACTTCACGTAGTTGCAAACAAAGAGATCGAGCAGGCCATCGCGGTCGTAATCGAACCACAGAGCGGAAGTGCTGAAAGCCTGGCGTTTCCCTAGTCCGCTCGCGTTGGTTACGTCAATAAAGGTGCCTTTGCCGCTATTGTGGAACAGACGATTCTGGCCGACACATGTGATCAGAATGTCGGGAAAGCCGTCGTTATCGTAGTCGCCGACGGCCACGCCCATGCCGTACATTTCAATATCCAGTCCCGCGCGGGAAGTGACGTCAGTAAAAGTTCCGTTCCCATTGTTGTGATAGAGCCGCAGAGTAGAACGGCGCTGCTTGTGGCCGGGCCAATCCATTCCGCTGACCAGCAGAATGTCTTGCCAACCGTCGCGGTCGTAGTCGAGGAACGCGCAGCCAGAGCCCATCGTCTCGGGTAGGAATTTTCCTCCGAAGGCGCCGCTGTTGTGCTGGAACTGAATGCCAGCGCTGGAAGTTACATCGACAAACCGAAAACCGGGCGAAGCGGGACTTGTGCCAAGCGCGCCGAGGGCCTGTAACAGCGGCAACTGTGAAGCAGATGCGAGCCCCACCATGTTGCGCAGAAAGGATCTGCGATTCACGGAACGTTCACCAGCCCCGCGCGAATGGCGTAAACAACGAGCTCAGCAGTCTTGTGAATGCCCAGCGCGTTCATGATGTTCGCGCGATGAACCGCAACCGTGTTGGCGCTGAGCTCGAGGGCCGTCGCAATCTCTTTGTTCGACTTGCCATCCACAATCCTCTGCAGCACTTCGAGTTCACGAGGCGTCAGCCCGCTGCTGCGCTCGCCGCGGAGTGCGGAATGCTGTTCCACCTGGGGATCGAAAATCGTTTCTCCGCCGGCCACGCGCCTGACCGCCGGTCCCAGCTCCAGGTTCATTGCGTTTTTCAGAATGTATCCCTTGGCGCCAGCTTCGATGGCCTGCCGCACCCAGGTGCTCTCGGAATGCATGCTCAGCATGAGCACGGCTGTCTCTGGCAGGTCTTCAAGGATTTGCCGTGTCGCGTCGAGGCCATTTGTTCTAGGCAAAGCGCAATCCATGACCACAACCTGCGGCCGCAACTCGCGCGCCAGCCGAATGGCCTCGTCGCCGTCGCCGGCTTCGCCGACCACTTGCATGTCGGGTTCGTCTTCCAACATGCGTCGGAACCCGCGCCGCACTAGGGCGTGGTCATCGACTAACAATACCGTGATCTTTTTTGTCATGAGGATTGGTTTCAGCGTCCAGGACCTCAATCTTCTCGCGCGGAGCAGTCAGGCGCAACAATGTCCCACCCGCCGGTGGTATCGAAAATATAATTTGCCCGCCCATCAATTCGGCGCGTTCACGCATGGCGACCAGACCGATGCCTTGTTTTACTGGCTGACCGTTAAAGCCTCCACCGTGGTCTTCCACCTCCAATTCCAGCTCCGACGGTAGAAATCGCAATCGCACCCAAGCCTGCTTCGCGCCGGAGTGCCGGGCCACATTATTCAATCCTTCCTGCAGCACGCGGTAGATTTGTACTGCCGCGCCAGCATCGACTGCGAACGGCGCACCCTCCTTTTCATAGGATATGACAATTCCGGTTTGTCGTTCCACGGTAGGAATGTACCAGTCGAGCGTGCTCTCTAGCCCCGCCTCATCCAGCATAACGGGATGCAGGGCCTGCGAAAGGCTCCTGACTCGGTCCAGCGTGTCCTGTGCGATCTGGCGAACTTCTTGCAAGTCCGTGCGCAAAGGCGAGCCTTCCGGAGCATGAGCGCCCGCCCGGCCGAGCATGGCTCCCATGGCCGTCAGGATCTGGCCAAATTCGTCATGCAACTCGCGCGAAATATAGCGCAGCGTCGACTCCTGTGTTGCAATCAGCTTCTGCGCTAGCTCGCTGCGCCGCTCTGAAAGTTCGGCCATGCGCGCAAACAGCCGGCGGTTCCGTCGGATCATAGAGAATCCAGTCAACAGAATCGCGCCCAATGTCGCGGCCAGGAAGACGTATACTTGCCGCTGCACGCGGTCATAAATCTGAATAATTCGCTGCGCCGCCTGTTCTTCGTTTTCGCTGTTCTGTACAAGAAATCGAGCCACGGTCGTACTCAGCGCCGCCTGCCGCGCCTGCAGCGAGAGTTGTATTTGTGTCCGTGCATCCTTTTCCTGACCCGAATCAGCCAACGCAAAAACCCGATCCACTGCATCCCAGAACTGCACCAGCGATGCGCTTAAAGACGCACTCTGCTCAGTCGTACGGCCCGCTGGAGCCAATGCGGCTTCCAGGTGCATGGCATCGTCCAAATCGGTGCGAATGCGCTGGAACTGCGCCGACCATGCGGTCAGAGGATACGGTTCGTCGTTGTCGATCATGTCCCGCATGGCGACCGCGAGCAGGTTCAGGTCGTTCTGGATGCGAAGTAATTGCAGGGAATCCTTGCGGTTGCGGTCAATCAGTTCGGATTGCAGCTTGCGCAAACCAGACACTTGCCAAGTGATGTAAGCGGAATAGGCCACGACTGCCGCGAGTGTGATGAGCAGGCCGAGCAACAAGCCCGGGGTGGGAGAGCGCTCCGGCGAAGACTGGCGAGACACGCCCCGAGGATACAACGGCTGGCCCAGACGTGTCACAATGCAGTGATCACGATCCAGTAATAAATGAAGCGAATCAAGCTCGGCCGGAGTCCAACAACAGATTGAGTACCGACCCTAAAGCAGCCCAGAAGAAACCTAAAGTCGAGAGACTTCGCGCCATCCTACCGGAAGTCTGGAAGCTGATGCGCCCGCGGCGTGGGCTGCTCGCGCTCGGCTTCTTCTTGATGGTGATCAATCGCGTTGCGGCGCTGGTGCTGCCTTACTCCACGAAATTCCTGATCGATACCGTTATCAACAAGCACCACATGAATAAGTTGGAACCGCTGGTGCTGGTCGTGCTAGGCGCCACCCTGGTGCAGGGCGTTACCTCTTTTTCGCTCACGCAGTCGCTATCGAAAGCAGCACAACGCCTGATCACGGAATTGCGCCAACAGGTGCAGATGCACATCTCCCGGCTGCCCGTTGCCTTTTACGATGCCAACAAAACTGGCAGTTTGGTCTCCCGCATCATGAGCGATGTGGAGGGCGTGCGTAACCTGTTGGGCACCGGCCTCGTGGACTTCGCCGGAGGCTTGGTCACCTCCGGAATCGCGTTGGTTTTGTTGCTTCGCACCAGCCCGCAGATGACTTTGATCGCGGTGGGGTCGCTCGCCTGTTTCGGCATCGCGCTCAATAAGGCATTCGCGACCATCCGGCCGATCTTTCGGGAACGGGGCAAGATCAATGCCGAGGTCACGGGCCGGCTCACGGAGTCGCTGGGCGGAGTGCGCGTGATCAAGGGCTACCACGCCGAAAAGCGCGAAGAAGCAGTCTTTGCGACCGGAGTTCGGCGGCTCCTTGATAACGTGATGCGCACTCTGACCGCAACCTCAGTCATGAGCCTTTCGGCAAGCGTGCTGCTCGGAGTAGTCGGCGCAATCACCATGTATGTGGGTGCGCACCAGATTGCTTCCGGCACTCTGACGGTCGGAGGATTTGTTTCCTACACGTTGCTTCTCGGTTTCTTGGTTGCGCCGATCATGCAGATCGTTTCCATCGGAACCCAGCTTACCGAAGCGTTGGCCGGTCTCGAACGGACGCAGGAAATCATGCGGGAGCGGCCCGAGGATCAGGATCCCAATCGCTCGGTTCCGGTTCGAGACGTTGTCGGACAAATTGAGTTCGATCATGTGAGTTTTACTTATGACGGGATTCATGACGTGCTGCGTGATATTTCATTTCGAGCTGATCCGGGAACGGTGACGGCGCTGGTTGGTTCCTCCGGTTCCGGCAAATCCACCACCATTGGCCTGATCTCAGCTTTCTATGTGCCCACCAAAGGCAAGATTCTCCTCGATGGCATCGACCTCAGCACGGTTCGCCTCGACTCTTACCGCACCCGTCTTGGAGTCGTGCTGCAGGAATCTTTTCTTTTTGATGGAACAATTCGCGAGAATGTTTCGTTTTCACGCCCAGATGCAAGTGAGGACGAGATCTTGCGTGCCTGCCGGATCGCGCGGGTCGATGAATTCGCAGAAGCCTTTGCCGACAAGTACGACACAGTGGTCGGAGAACGCGGCGTGAAACTTTCCGGAGGCCAGAGGCAGAGGATCTCGATTGCCCGCGCCATTCTGGCCGAGCCGCGCATCCTGATTCTCGATGAGGCAACCTCAAGCCTGGACTCCGAATCCGAGCAGATGATCCAGCAAGGACTTTCCTATCTGATGAGAGGCCGCACGACTTTCGTGATCGCTCACCGACTTTCTACCATTCGCCGCGCCGATCAGATTTTGGTGATGGAGCAAGGCCGAATCGTGGAGCGAGGTACGCACGAGCAACTCTACGCCGCACGAGGCCGCTATTACGACCTGTATACGAGACAGCATGGCGTGGAGGAGAACCTGTTCCTCGCTCCGGGCGAGGGAGACCTGGCTGAGCTGGATGCGCCCGGAAATGGCAGTTCTGGCTCGCCACGGAACGGCGACGGAAAACCGGCGGACGCCTTGCGTGTTCTGAAGGGAGAGGTTCGCTAGCGAATGAGTAGCGCGGGCAACTCCCAACCGAACGGCGCTCCGGCAATTCACGCCGAGCAGTTGTGCCGTCACTACCGCATGGGCGAGACGGTGATCCGCGCCGTGGATGGCGTGACTTTGGAAGTGCGCGCGGGCGAGTTCGTTGCTCTCCTCGGGAGTTCCGGCTCGGGCAAATCTTCGATCCTGAATCTAATGGCTGGCCTGGACCGCCCTACTTCCGGCGGCGTTACTGTTCACGGCCACAATCTGGCGCAACTCTCACGCGAAGAGCTGGCTCGATATCGCTTGCACACGGTGGGGATGGTGTTCCAGTCTTTCAATCTGATTCCCAGCATGACGCTTTCGGAAAATGTCGAGTTGCCCATGCGTTTTGCGGAGATCGAGCGCGGGAAGCGTGACAGCCGGGCTCGGGAAGGGCTCAGGCGCGTGGGACTGCAAACGCGCATGAACCATCGCCCCAGCGAGCTTTCCGGCGGGGAACAGCAACGGGCCGCTCTGGCTCGGGCGCTCATCAACCGTCCTCAGCTGCTGCTCGCCGACGAACCCACCGGCAATCTCGACAGCCATACCGGCACGGAAATCATGAACATGGTCCGCGAGTTCAACCAGCAACTGGGGATGACGGTCGTGATGGTGACCCATGAGCGTGCACTGGCGGAGCGCTATGCCCAACGTCTCATTTTTCTGGCAGATGGCAAGCTGGTTAGCGATGAAACAAACTTGGCCTTCGTCAGGAGCGGCGGAACGGAGCAAGACCGACGATGAAGCTTCCTGATCTGGCCGAACTGGCCGTGCGCAACTTGCGCGAATCTGTGCTGCGAAATTCGCTGACAACAATCGGCATTTCTGTGGGCGTGGCCTCGCTGGTTGCCATGCTTTCTCTCGGCATCGGACTGCAACAGCTCGCGTCGCGTCGCCTGATGAAGTCTGGATTGTTCGATACAGTTGTTGTCACGTCCCGCCGCGACCTGCGCAATTTCAATCGTGATCAAGAATCGAGCGGGCCTGCGCCCGGCGAAAGCCGCATTCTGGACGAGGCAACGCGACAGGAAATCGAGCACATGCCTAACGTCCTCGAGGCCTATCCTGACATCCGCTTCATCACCGAGCTGCGCTACGAAGACAAGCCTCACTTGACGATGGTTGCCGCGCTGCCGTCTTCTGCCCAATCGACCGACGCGTTCGATGCTCTTCAAGGGCATTTTTTTTCCTCCCACACGGCGCCTGAAGCAGTCATTCAGAAAACCTTTGCGGAAGAGCTGCTGGGTAAGACACCGAAGGCGGGCCTCGACGAAACCAACGTGGCGACACTCGCTGCTCCCCTTCTGGGTAAGGAACTAACTATGCGCTACGCGCAGCGCGAAGCGGCCCCGTCTGCGCCCACAACCGCCGCGAAAGAAAACGCCGCTGCAGACCAGGCTTTGGCGGGCGCTGCCTATTCCGTCGTCTCGCGCGAGCTGAAGCTGAAGATCGTCGGCGTCGCTGATCTCGATCCCGAGAGTATGCGCGGACCGACCCGCGCCCGTGTTTTTCTCCCGCTTAAACTGGCGGAGAGTCTGCACGTGATGCAACCGACGGACCTCCGTGAGATTTCGCGTGCTCCCACCGATCAGCCAGTGTATTCATCGGTGAGCGTGCGCGTTAAAAATCCCAGCCAGGTGCAGACGGTGGAAGATGCGATCAAGAAAATGGGTTTCAATACCTTTTCGATCCTCGACGCCAGCCGTAGCATCCAGCAGTTCTTCAAAGTGCTGGATGTCTTCTTGGGAATCTTCGGAAGCCTCGCCCTGGCAGTCGCTTTTATCGGAATCGTAAACACGCTGGTCATGGCTATTCTCGAGCGGCGCCGTGAAATTGGAATCATGAAGGCGATCGGCGCCAGCGATGGTGACGTGAAGAGGCTCTTCTTCGCAGAGGCTGGCGCTATGGGCATTCTCGGCGGCATCGTCGGAGTCGCTCTCGGCTGGGCGATCGGACAGCTCATCAACCTGGGAACCAACGTTTACCTCAAGCGTCAGTCTTTTCCGCCGGAGCATTTTTGGTCGGTGCCGTGGTGGCTGGTCGCATTCGCCTTAGTTTTCTCTTTCCTCGTGAGTCTCGCAGCGGGCCTTTATCCGGCGGGACGCGCAGCCCGGCTGGATCCCGTGCAGGCCTTGCGCTACGAGTAAACTGGATCGATGCGTCTTTGCTCGCAAGTTATTATTCTGCTGGCGGCCTCGATTTTTTCTCTTCCATCGCATGCTCAGAGCCGGATCGACTGCAACGCACTGAATAGCCGAATTCTGAAGTATCCGGTGCACTACTGCGTTTACTTGCCCGCCGGATATGACGCAGGCGCCACGGGGACTCCTCCGCAACGCTACCCGGTGCTCTATTTCCTTCACGGACTCGGCGACAACGAGCAAACCCTCTTCAACAGCGGGGGATGGACATTGCTTGACGATCTCCGCCAAAAACATAAGGTCGGCGATTTTCTCATTGTTGCGCCGGAAGGCGGACGAACTTTCTATATCAACTCCGCGGATGGCTCGGTGCGCTACAGCGACTTCTTTCTGCAAGAGTTCATTCCCGCGATTGAAAGCAAATATCGCGTCAGCAGCGGCCGCAGGAATAGAGCGATCAGCGGCATCTCCATGGGCGGCTATGGTGCGCTTCGTTTCGCCTTTAGCCATCCAGAATTATTTTCCGCGGTTAGCGCGCAAAGCGCCGCTCTGATTACGGAGTCTCCCCAGGAACTCGATGCGGCTGACCGCTCCGGCGCTCCACTCGGGAAAACGCTCGCTGCCGTTTTCGGAAACCCGATCGACGTTTCCCACTGGAAAAATAATAGCCCGTTTGTACTGGCCCAAAGGAATGCTGTTGCGTTGCGAAAAATGGCCATCTATTTTAACTGCGGACAAGACGATAACTACGGCTTCGAAAAGGGCGCGGCTGCGCTACACGACCAACTGCAGAAAGAAGGAGTGAAACACGAGTACCATCCGTATCTTGGCGATCACAGCCTGACCTATTTTCTCTCGCACTTTGAAGAAGTGCTCATGTTTCATTCGCGGGCCTTCGGTCTTCTCCAATAAAATACAAACCGTCGATGAAAGGACGCAGAACGTTATGCGAGGCTTGCGCGACAAACGAATCCTCATCACCGGAGGTGCCAGTGGAATCGGCGCAGCCACCGCTGCCCGCTTTCTGGAGGAAGGTTCGCGCGTTTGCATTTTAGACCGCGATGCCAAAGCATGCGCCGCCATTCGCCACCAGTTGCCGGGACTGTCCGAGGCGATCATCGCCGACGTCACCGACTTGATGCAGGTGGAAGCCGCGCTTGCTGATGCGGTCCGCGTGATGGACGGAGTCGACGTGCTCATCAACAACGCCGGCATCAGCATCCGTCACAACTTCCTTGACATCACTCCCGAAGAATGGGATCAGGTGATCGCCGTAAATCTCACGGGCGTCTTCTATATTGCCCAGACCGCGGCTCGCCACATGATGGAACGTTTTTCGGTCGAGCCGGGCAGCGGAGTGATTCTGCAAACTGCCTCCACCAACGGCATCATGGGCTACCCCTACTACGCCGATTACAACGCAACGAAGGCGGGGGTGATCGAACTCACCAAGAGCATGGCGCTCGAACTCGCGCCCAAAGTTCGCGTATGCGCCGTCGCTCCGGGATACGTGCTGACGCCGATGCAGCGTGCCGAATACACTGACGCCATGCTCGAAGAAGTGAATCAGAAAATTCCGCTGCGCCGCCACGCCCAGCCTGAAGAGATCGCTGGGCTGTTTGCCTATCTGGCTTCCGACGACGCTGCCTACGCCACCGGCCACGTTTACACCCTGGACGGCGGTGAAATCGCGGGAGGATTGGCTAGCCGGTGAACACCACGGTTTTCGTAGGCGGCGGGCGCATCCACCAGCGCACTGGTGTCGGGACTGTGCCGAGCTGGGTATCGAGGAGTGATCGTCGTCCACGATCGCAACCCGAGAAAACTACGCGCGCTGGAGCGGGATTTGGAATTGCGGCCGAGCCTGACCTCCAATCCGCCGTTGCGCGGGCGGACATGCTGATCATCGCTGTCCGGCCCGCCGCGGTCGCGAAGGCGCTCGACGCGATCGCCGGCTGTACCGGTGCTCCTCGCCTCCTTATTGTCAGCTTGGCCGCGGGGATTCCCCTCAAGAAACTGCGCCCACGGCTTGGTTCTCGGGTCCGCTGGGCACGCGCTTTGCCGAGCCCGATCTGCCGCATCGGACGCGGTCTGACGGCGGTGACATTCGCTCGCAACCTCCCTCGCAGAGACCGCAAACGAGTGCGAAAATTCTTCGAGCAAGTCGGCCCAGTTCTGGAAATGCCTGAGAGTCGCTTGGAAGCCTTCAACGCGGCCTACTCGCCCGGCCACGGATATCACGCGCTGGCAACTCTGGCGAAAGCGGCGCAGGACGCCGGACTGCGACGGGACAACGGCTCTCACTGCCGGGCCGCACGCATTAGCGGAAGCGATCTTTTATTGGAGGGAGAGCGGGCAGAAGCTCTCCAATCTCCTGCAGGAAGCGGCTACACCGGGCGGAACGACAGCGGTGACGCTGGCTGCCATGGACGCGGCGGGCTATGCGAGAGCTATCGAGCGAGGTATCGCCGCCGGCATCCGGCAATCACGGGCAAACGCCCGCCGTTAATCTCCAGCGCTAGCTTCTGGCGAGCCTAGTAGCCAGCCTCCCTAGCCGCACGACGCGATAAAGAGGGAACAGAGGTCTCGGAAGACGCACCGTTGCCCACTCGCCCGGACCAGGAGTAAACGTCAGGCGCGTGAGGAATCGCAAACGATCCATTCGGCGTTCGCGAAGGCGCATCATGAGGCGGAAGTACGAAACCTGCCTTTCTTCGTAGGTAGCGCCCTCCGCAACGTCCACAGCGATTTTTTCAGTGAAGGCCAGAGCCGAACGATCTGCGAGAACTGCACTTTCGATGGGCGCTGGAATTGCCAGGTTCAGAAAGTGATTCGTTAGCAGAAGCGTGATATGAAGAATGCGCTCGACACCGAGTTCCCGGGCTTGAGATCGGATCCACTCCCAATTCAGGCGTTCCCGCTTCACAATCTGAGCAATATCGCAGAGCCAGATCAGCCGTCCCCAGGCATGTTTCGCCGCATGGAGGGAAAGCACCAACAGCAAGTCTTCTGGAGAAGGCGTCTTTACTTGCCTTCCAGCAATTGGCACGGTTACCGCGCGCTGAAACAGCCCATCCATGTCAAAATCGACTGCACAGAAGCGCGGCTGCAGCGACCACTGCAACTCCAGCAGGTTTTTTCCCGCAGTGCAATCGAACGTATATTCGCATCCGGTAGCGATATAATCCTCTTCGGCGTCTTCAGGAATCGAAACACGCGGTGTGTAGCCCAGATCGCGAACTACATTCTTGGCGCGCAGTACGTCTTGCTTGCGCACGAACAGATCCATATCACCAGATTGGCGCAACGTCATGTCTCCGTAATAAGCCTCCGATAAGACGACTCCTTTGTAGGGAATTACCTCGATGCCGGATCCATTGAGGCAATCCAGAATGCAAATCAACTCGCGCGCGAGAAAAAGTGACTTGTGGATATTGTGCTCGCAACTTCGGTGCAACGATGCCAATACGGCAGGCGGAACGACGTTGAGAAGGTTCAGGTTTTGGTAGAGCAGCGAGGTTGTGCCGTGGCAATCTGCAAGGCGCAGTACCTCCTCCCAGTTCAAAGGTTGTTCCAGAAGAATCCGAATGCGGTTAAGCAGGCTCTGTGACAAATCCGGAGAACTGGCAGCCAGCAGCAAGTTCCATTCGTTGGCAGCCGAGACTTTTGGCGAGGGAGGGCCCACCGATGCGGGAGATGCGCTGGTTTGGTTCACGGATAGCAAGAATCTTAACAGGGCATAGCCGGAGCGTTGAATCAACCGAAGCGAGACGGCCGCCTCAACTTTCGATACGAAAGGGGGGTTACTTCGGTTTTTGAATTTGCTCTGTCGCGGGAGCCCATTAGGGCCGAATTCTGTCAAACTAGTCTGTTGATGGATTGACCATGGAAATAACTACACTCAATGCGACGCGGCGCAGCACGCGACTTCGTGTACAGATTCCTCTCACCGTGACCAGTCTCGACCGCATACATCCGTTTTCGGCAAGGTGCGTAGCTCTGGTGGCAAGTGCGCAGGGATGCGGATTTCAGGCTTCCCAAGCGTTGCCTCTTGAAACTCCTCTGCTGTTGAGCGACCTACCCGGCGGCGCCAGCGCGTCTGGCCGCGTAGCGAACTGCCTGCCCTTGGGAAAAGATGGAAAACAGTTTCTCATCGGAGTAGCGCTTTATAACCATGGGAATGTATGGGGAATTGCCAATCCGCCGGATGATTGGAACAATGTCTCGCATTCAAGCAATGCTTCCGCGACTGCGACCAAGAACCCGCCCGCCCAGAGCAAAGACGTTTGGCCTTACAATCTGTTCTCCGGTCACAGCGAAGCTCATCCCGGAAGAAAATAGTTGTTCAAAACCCACTTCCCCGCGGACTGCGGAAACGACGAGATCGACAAAACTCTAATATCCTCGTTACGCCAATGGGTATACTGCTTCTCCTTCTTTCGTAACCTCGTGACGTGAATAGCGAGGTGGCATAATTCAGTCACGATGTCCCAAACCCCAGAATCGCCAGCTCTAGAAGCCGCGCCGTCCAAGGCACCACGCCTCACGCCGCGCCCATTTCGGGTAAAGTTTCGAGGCTCGATCCTGGCGCTCATTCGTCTGCCCAACCGGCGCGAGGTGAGGGGCAAGCTTCATCAGATTTCCACCACCGGTGGACTGCTAAACGTTGAAACGCCGCTCGATGAGAAGCTGCAAGTGGACTTGATCTTTCATCTTGGAGAAACCACAATCCGTGAAAAGGTGGAGATGATGTTTCCCATGTGGGCTACGCAAGGATGGCTGCAGCCCTTCCGGTTCATCGAAATGCCCGAAGCCAACAAGAATATTCTCGAAGCCAATCTTCAGGCATTCGTTCAGCGAACGCAGGAGCCGCTGTAAGCCAGAAAGTATCCAACCCTAAAGCATCACGAATGTGTGTGCATCGTGCAGTACGGTCTCGACCGTACTGCCCTTTCAACATCAGGGCGACTCTTCTAGAAGTGGAACCCAAGCTCTGCGGTTAGGGTCCTGGGTGTCACGTAGTGTGTGCCGCTAAACGTAGAAAGGAAGTTGTAGAGGGCGTAGTTGTTCGCCAGATTGATGACGGTCAATTGCGCGCTCCATTTGTACTTGTCGCCATGGAAAAGATTGTCATGGCCGATTGACAGATCAAAGAGATGCCGCGGTGCGATCCGTGGCGGATTGTGGTCATCGTTCTCGGCGTTCAGCGCAGGCACCTTGATTAGTGAAGAGCTAAACGCCGAGGCGGCACAATTGTAAGGAAGTGGAGATGTCGGCGTTGCCCGGACACCGTTGCAAGTGAATCCGGCCTCGGATTCCTGATCGGCGGAAAGAGGCACCCCGCCGACATTAGCAGCCACCATGCTCACGTTCGGCGTGCTGCCGATGACCACCGATCCGGGACAATTGTTGTACGGGACGTTCTGTCCGAAACACGGCGTTGCTCCTGCCACCTGTCCGCTGTCATAGCGCCAATTGAAACCCATCCAAGGACCGCGCTTCCACGGTTGATATTGGATGTGAGTTGTCTGATTGAATTTTTCGTCGTGGTCGATGCGGAACGGAAGGCCGGCAGCGCCCCCCGCTTCTGTTGCGGCGGTCGCGCCCGCACCGCCAATCTGCGGCTGAAAGAATCTTGCCGCCACGCTGGAGAAAACCATAAGCGCGGAAAATCCATGGATTTCCGGGACACTAAGCCTTCCCGCGTAGCCAGGGATTTTTGAGTTGTGCCATTCAATGGGAAAAGTGATGGGCGTGTTGCCGAGCACGCTGAAGTCGTAGCCGTTGTGCGTGTACTTCGTAATCCACTCCCCAGAAAACACCAGGTATTTTCCGAGAGCCTGCTCCAGCCCAGCGTGGAATTCATTTCGAAAGCCAGGGCTCAGTGGATTGGTCGCTGTCGACGAACAGAGGAGTAGCGGATTCAGGACAGTATTGCCGCATCCAATACTGGAAAGTACCAGATTCTCGTTGAACGGAGATTCCAGTGTGCGAGCATAGGAAACGCGAAGAATGGTATTGGTTTTCTTGATATTGTAAGCGATCCCGACGCGAGGCTCAGCCTGCCGTGCCGTGGTGATTCCATTGTAAAGATCGCCGCGTAACCCCAGGTTCAATGACCAGTTTCCCTTTGTGATCACGTCCCGAATGTAGAGAGCAAGTTCTTTCACGTCCGTGTGTCCGTTGAACGTGTAGTAACTGCCCCCACGGGTCAAGTCGTAGGGCGCCAAAATTGGATTGAAATTGGGGTAAAGGGCCGCATTCGGGTCGATCGAGTTGGGCGAGCCAGGAGCGTTCCGGTTGGACGCAATATTTGGCTGATACGCGCCAGTGCATTGCAAGGGATTTGTGATTCCGGGCGCGGGCGCCGCGACATAGGGGAACACGTTCACGAGGCTTGTAGCCACGGGAGTTATGCAGGGCGCGTTATAGGTCGGATCGACGATCCCGAGGCTATCGTTTTCATTCAGGAACGTTTGTTCGTAGGTGACGCCGGCCTTAATGTTGTTTATGCCCCTGACGTACGAAATATCGGAGCGAACTCCGCTATTAGTGAGGGTCCGGTGCTGGCCTACCGACTGCCTCTGAAGGCTGGGCGGTCCAAGATCCGCGAAGGGATCGTTGCTGGGGTAGTAGTTGTAATCATCGTGGCGTACGAACGCGCCTAGCGTGAAGACTGCATTGGTATTCAAAACACGGGTCCAGGAGGGCGCGATGTTGAAAGTTCCAATCTTGGATCGCTGATCCGTTGGCCCCACGATATTTCCGTTCGGGCCTGTGCCGTTGAAAACTGCCATTTGCGGCACAATCCCCTCCAGTCCACTCCAGGGCGTCGCGTTTTCGGCGTCGAGAGAATTCGGAGTTTGGAACCAGCTTCGGCTGTAACCGAAGTTCAAGTGAATTGAGTCGGCGGTTGAAAGTTGATAATCCACGCGGTCGAACAGATTTTCCTCGTTGCCTTTGTCGTGCAGCACCGTAAATTCTGGTGGATCGAGGAATCGCCCCGTGTTCAAACCGTTTGCCGAGATGAAATTGCCCCAGTTCTTACCGCCGTAAGCCAGATCGGCCGCCAGGTTGGCGCTGCCGAATGACCCATAGGAAGTGGTCACGCTGCCATGAGGGGTGGTTACTCCCTGACCCGAGCGCGTAGTGGCTACGATTACTACGCTGGTCTTTCCCCCGAATTCAGCGGGCGGCGCGCCGGAGATGACTTCCAACGACTGGACCGAGTCGAGTGGGATCTGATTAGAAAAGACTTTGCTTTGCTGGTCAGTGATCGGCTGGCCGTCCACGGAAAACGAATTCTCCGCGTGGTCTCCGAGACCGTGAAAGAGGCCGTTGGAATCGGCGGCGATTCCCGGCGTTGATTGCGTGACCGCCGCACTCACCGCAGATGTCCCACTCTCCAGCGGCATCTTGATGAATGAGTCTCTGTCGAGGTCGGAATGGAAAGTGGAATCATTCTCGACTAGGTCTCCACCGGCCTCAACTGTCACCGTGGTGGATGAGCCGGAGACTTGAAGATTGATCTTGAGGCTGACCGGAACGACGGAGCGGACGTCTACATCCTGCGCGCTTGAAGCGAACCCGGCTGCGTTCACCGTCATGTGATAGGGATTGAAAGGCACGTTCGGGATGATGAAGCTTCCGGAACTGTCCGTCGTCGTGGAGCGGTCGAAGTGGCTGACGGGATTATGGATTTCAACGATGGCGCTAGCAACGACGGCGCCGGTCGGATCGAGCACGGTGCCGCTGACCGTTCCGGAATTTCCTCCTGACTGTCCGAAAAGGCTGAGGCCGAAGGCCAAAAAAAAAGTCAGCACGGAAGCCGCGGGAAGCGACTTCTGGTAAGAAGCCAGCATGATTCCTCCATAAAATCCGATCGAAAAGACCGTCAATAAAAACCAAGGAATCGGTTCATGGGAAACGAACCGGGCCTGTACTCGGCTGAAATCTGATCTTTAGACGCTGGGAGGCGGGCGGACGTATAAGGCAAAAGCCACCAGTCGCTGTTTGGCGTCAGTAGGCTGCGGCCGGAATTGAAGCACGCGGCGGAATACCGGCTTGGGCGACGGCAGAACAGTCGCTGGCGACGCTGAGTGCGCCGCAACGCATACCTGACAGGTGGTGGACTCATCCTGACTCGAGTGGTGATGCACAGCAAACGCCAATGCCGACCAGAGTGTCAGCAACAGTGAGAGCCACGCGATTCGCTTCGAGATTGACTTCACAGTAACCCCAGAGTCCTGCGGTCGAATTTACAACGAAAGTCCAACCGGCGCAACGAGAGTAAGCAAGTTGGATGCTCCCGGCGGGCTGAAAGAGGCACTATTTCTTGGAATATTCGCATCACAAGCCCTGGTGTGCGAAATCACAGTGTCATATATGCCATCCGCGTATCGTTTTAAGTACAAACTCCCATGTTCTCAGAACACTACAAAACTGCCTGCGAAAGGGTTGCCGATTTTCTCCACGCCCGACTACGATCCCTGAATTCACTCCGGCCCACGGTGACATCCGACTACGCACCTTTCTTCTGGAGCGAAGAATTTGGTCGAGGGGGCGAGTTGGATCAATCCATCCTTGCCCGTTCTGCCGAGGTCAAAGCGGCCCTTTATGGTGGGCGAGTCTTTGTGATTGTCCCGATCTATATGACAAGCATCTGCCAAGAGCAGTGCCTCTACTGCAATTTCCGGGGAGGAAATAAAGGGATCGAAGTTGAGCGCAGGCGATTGACCGAGGATGAACTCGAACAAGAGGCGACCTTTCTCATCGAGCAGAAGGGTCACAGGGTTCTTGAGTTAGTCTACGCAGCCGACCCGCGTATGCGAGTGGACGCGATGTGCCGCCACGTTGAACTTTTGCGTCGTGTATTAGAGCGTCATGGCGGAGGCTTGGTCGGGATAAGTGCCGAGTCGTTGGAAGAGAGCGATTACCGTCGCTTGGTCGATGCCGGGTTGTGCTGGTCGGTACTCTGGCAGGAAACCTACGACCAGGATCGATATGCCGCGCTTCATCCCGGCAGGACCAAGAAGGCGAACTTCGAATACCGTCTCGATACCTATGAACGCATGCTCGTGGCCGGGATTGAGCACGTTGGCATCGGAGTGCTCTCCGGCTTGGCGGACTGGCGCCGGGACTGGTCCATGCTGATGCTGCATGAAGAATACCTGAAACAGCACCACGGAACGGGTGCCACAATTCTTGGTACTCCGCGTCTGAAGCTGGCCGAAGTTCGTCGCGAAAGGCCCAAATTCTATGATTTTTTATGTCGGAAGTGAGACAAGTCTCGTGTCTGCAATCGCGGGTTCAGAAAAAGCGATGTAGTGCAGACCTACCCTCTTGAAGCC
>Ga0182015_10000473_pt1 | contig 57273 bp, 43 predicted proteins | sample 712P3MmetaG_FD_120478 | JGI IMG/M metagenome (GOLD analysis project Ga0182015, IMG submission 120478) | Permafrost microbial communities from Stordalen Mire, Sweden - 712P3M metaG | ecosystem: Environmental > Terrestrial > Soil > Wetlands > Permafrost | place: Sweden: Stordalen | collected...
AAAGCCGCCGTCAAAAGAAAACTGTTCAATGTTCGGGAAAGAACCGCCCCATGGCCCTTCAAGGTTCGGGATTTGGGAGGTCGTCTTCCCAAAAAGCCCGGTCACATTGATTCCTAGCTTCGTCCGGTCAACCGCGGACGGATTCGAAAGCGTGCTGGGATTGATGTAACGCGCCAATGTAAACACGAATTCATTGGTCGTGGTCGGACTGAATACGTGCGTGAAGTTCGTCATGATCTCTTGCGAAGTAGTTGCCGCGACCACATTCGATGGGTAAGGTAACGTCCATGGTGGAGTCCACCAGACTCCGATCGGATGCTGATCGTTTTCGATTTGACGCGTGTAGGAAGCGGATATTTTACTGTTGTCGCTGATTGCGTAATCGACCTTTCCGGTAGCTTCCCACCGGTTTTGAGGAACGTTGGCAACATACTGGTAATTGTTCCAACCATTTCCCTGGTTAGGAGTTTCATTGGGCAGAGGAATCAGGTTGTCATAAGCTACGCCGATGGGGTCGAAATCTGCCGCTGGAACAGACGTCGGGGTAGCGCCAGGAGGAAGAAACGCAGGATTGAGTGTGGCGTACGCATTTGACCACGCGCTAATTGCGCCCGCGGGAACGCCGGTGTTGCTGAAATCACCGGATCGTTGAGCCGCCGTCGGCACATTGTAATTGATAATGCTGCCCGCCGGATGCTGCCTCATGTATTCATAACCCGCCCAGAAGAACAGCTTGTGCCGGCTCTTGTTGAAACCCGTATGCGGAATCAGGATCGGGCCGCCAATGTTCCCGCCCATATAGTAAAAGCTCTGGTACGGAGCGCCGAGGTTATAAGGCGTCGAACCATTTGCGATCTGACTGTGGGTATAGGCGTCGATCGAATTAAATGTGCTGTTGCGCGTGTAGAGATAACCTTCGCCGTGATATTGCGATCCGCCGCTTTTGCTGAACGCCTGGAAGATCACCGGACCCTTGGCGTATTCAGCGCCATACGATGACATCAAAACCTTAACTTCAGAAACCATGTCCTGATTGATGTTGGCAATCTGGGTTCCCGCGTTGCCAGGATCGACCAGGTTCGCGCCATCCAGCATGTAGGCCATGGCACCATTCGGCTGCGTACCGTTGGCAGAGTAAGCGCCCACAGGGCCGGTATTCGTGCCAACCACGCCCGCGCTTGCGCCACTGGTAAAGCTGGAACCCTGGCTGGCACCGTTTGCCAGCGCCATGCCGGGCATGAGCTTCAATAATTCTCCGGCGTCGCGTCCGCCGAGGGGCACGTCTTCAATCATTTGCGTATTCAAAGTCGTGCTGACTTCTGCGCTATCGAGGGCAACAACCGCGGCTTGCGTGTTGACTTCGACGACCTGATCGGCTTGGCCAATCGCGAGGCTGATATTGGGTAGTGTCTTGTCGTCGCCTTGCGCGAAGACGATGCCGTCTTCTTTCCACATCTTGAATCCAGGGGCTGAAACTGAGACGGAGTAGGTTCCCGGCTGCACGGCGGTAATCGAAAAATAGCCCGAGCCGTTGGATGTACTGTCTCGCACGTCACCCGACGCCGTATTCTTCATTGAAACTTTGGCGTTTGGCACAACTGCGCCAGTCTGATCGTAAGTGGTACCGGTCAACGTTCCAGTCAATTGTTGACCAAAGCAAAACGAGGCAAGGAGCACGAATAATACCAATCCTGCCGCGACGCCGATTCGGCTTGAGAAGGGTGCGAGCTTTGAAGTCATTTGTTTCCGCCTCCGGATGGGCTAACCATCTGGTTAACCGCCCTAGAATCGAGTTAACGAAAGTGCTATCCGCTACGATGCCTAATGGAAAAGTACTATAGCGGCGACCCGCAACTTGTACCGTTGTTTAGTTATGACTGTCAAGCAAAATTGTTTCCGGATGAATCTTTTTACAAATGAGGACATCAACCGGTGCCTGTGGCACTCTCAACCGGCCGCCATACCAGCTCGCGACAGTAACCTGTGGTAACTGACTTGGGGGTATGGGAAGAGGTGAAGTAACGGGAATGGTGCTGGTGGTGGGCGCTATAGGATTCGAACCTATGACTTCCACCGTGTGAAGGTGGCACTCTACCGCTGAGTTAAGCGCCCGCGCAAGCAAACCCACGTCCAACAAGCACTTTACCATCACGGTGTCCACCGTGGTGTCCAAACCCCACAAATTCCACCCCGAAAGGAGGAGGCAGCACCATGAAAACCAGATGCGGCAAATACATGGCCGACTGGCGAGAAAGCGCCGGGCTCCGCCACAGGAAAGCATTCACAACGAGAGAAGCAGCGGCACTGCACTCAGCCCAGATGCGCGGGGAAGCAGCAAAAACAAAAAACCAGCGAACCCAGCGGGCAACATCGCGCAAGCCGCTGCGGAGTACTCCACAGCGCAAACCCAAAACCCAAACACTAAAGCATCGATCCAAACCCTCATCGCGAACTGCGGCAACGAAAGCCCGTGCGACCTCACCGCAAAAAAAATCCAGAAAGCAACCAACCTCTGGAAAGGCCGCTTCGCACAGCACACCCGCGCAACCGCTGAGTTAAGCGCCCGGGGTTTGGGTTAAGGGGTATATTCTAGCAAACTGCCGGCTTCTGTTTGTCGATGTGTTTATCGATGGCGCGTGGTAGGCTAATTTTCGCGGCCGACAAGTCTACCCCGTGCCAATTACGAATGGGGACGGCGTGAGCGCTGGATGCCAAGCGATTCCAGTCCGTTAAAAGTGCCCGTATCCCCTTCTTCCGAAGGCGTTTTGCCGCCGTCCCAAGAACCTTCCGACCCGCAACTTTCTTCACCTTTAAGGGTTAACACCGATGTGAGCAGTATCGCGATAGGTCGTGGATTGCTTGCCATACCCGGGGCGCCGGTTCAGTCTAACGCCGATAGAAACATCGCTTCCCTGCCGGCGGATGCATTGACCGACGCCGACGTAATGCTGCGGGTTAAGGCGGGCGACGATTCAGCGTTTGAATACCTGGTGCAGAAATATCGCAGGGCGATGGTCAGCTTTATGTTTCGCATGGCTCATAATTCGGCCGTAGCCGAGGATTTGGCACAGGAAGTTTTTTTGCGCGTGTATCGTTCCCGGCAAAGTTACGAGGCGAGTGCAAAGTTTACGACGTGGCTGTATCGCATTGCCACAAATTTAGCGGTGAACCATGCACGAGACACCCGGCACGAACGCCCGGAAAATGTGGTGAGCCTCGACCAGAAGGATGCGGAGACAGGTCAGAGCGTCGATCTTCCCGATAAAGGCCTGACCGTGGAAGAAACCATGGTACGCCGCGAGAGGATGGCGGCCATCCGGCAGCGGGTTCAATCCTTGCCGGAACGCCAGCGGATCGCAGTATTAATGCACAAGTATCAGCAGATGGACTACAAACAAATTGCGGAAATCCTGAAATTAAGCGAGTCAGCCACCAAGTCTTTATTATTTCGCGCGTACGAAACTCTGCGCGTGCAACTGAAGGAATTTGTATGAAAGAAGCAACCATGAAATGCAATGAAATTCGCGAACTAATGCCGGACCTGGCCTCTGGATTGAGTTCAGTTACACCCCAAATAAGCGAGCATGTTCAGGCCTGCTCCGACTGTGCGGAGGCGCTCGTGGGAATGCGCCAGACCATGGCCCTGCTCGACGAATGGGTCACCCCCGAGCCTTCTCCTTATTTTGATATGCGCCTGCGCGCTAGAGTACGCGAGGGGATCTCCAAACAGTCGGCGCGCTGGTTTCACATGCCGTGGCTTCGCCGGCCGGCACTTGCCTTTTCCCTGGGAGCAATTCTGATTATGGGAATTACGTTGTTTCGGGGTGATGGTCTTCGCCACGGCGGATCGGATCAGATAGCGGCTGTACCTGGCACCGCTGTCAGCGACCTGCAAACGCTGGATAAGAATCACGACCTATATTCGGACTCCGATATTCTGGATGATTTGGAAGTGCAGCAAAATGTGGCGGCGAATCCGTAAGGCTGATCGAACGAAACTGGGGGACGGGTGTTTCGATTTGATTCCATCAGAACATTGGCGATCACGGCGGCGCTAGTCGCGGGACTCGGCGTGGCTAATTCATCTGCTGTCGCGGCCTGGGCACAGACCCGTCAATCGGTTCCCCGCCCTTCACAACCCGCGGCCCGCTCGCCACAACCGCGTCAACCCCCCATGCAGGGCCACCATTCCGGCCAATGGTTGCGGCAATATAAAGATGTTTCGCCCGACCAGCAACGGCGAGCATTGCAGAACGATCCACAATTCCGCCGGCTTCCTCCCCAAAGGCAGCAGCAACTGGAGCAGCGATTACAGGATTTCAGCAGACGGTCCCCCGAGCAGCAGCAACGCGTCTTGAATCGGATGGAAACCTGGGAGCACCTTACTCGCCAGCAACAGCAGACTGTCCGGCAGTTGCATTCCCAGCTTCAGCAAATGCCTCCGGAGCGCAGACAAGCTGTGAAGAACGCAATTCAGGCTCTGCGGGCTATGCCACCGGACGCTCGTCAGCGGGCAATCGAGTCAGGCAGATTCAGCGATTATTCGCCACAGGAACGGCAGTTGCTAAACGGAGCTTCGCAGTTGCCGCTGGCCCCGCCAGAGCCGCCGCAGAATAATGTTCCGAGGCCGCCGCAGTAGCTGCATTTTGTAAGGGCAGTCGTCTTTGGATGGAGTTGGCACTCACCCCTAATTATTAGTTAGTTCATCAAGGCAAGCATCCTTCGGATGGATAGCGCGGTCTGGCGGATCTCATCAGAGTCCGAAGCCTCGGGCGACATCTTCAAATATTCCTCTAAGTCTTCCGCAGCGGCCTTCGGTTGGCCCAGGCTGTAACGCAGCAGCGCTCGCTGCTTCACATCTTCCGGCGATCGCGGATAAATCACGAGCAACAAATCAACCAGCGCCAAAACCTTTTTGAGATTCCGCGAAGACATATACACGGCTTTCAAATTGTTGATGATGCGGGTGAGCATCTGGCGCCGGCTAACCGCAAATAGAAATTCCGGCCGCAAAGTCATCTGTCCGGAATAAATCTCATCCAGACGAGCCTGGCAATCACGAGCACTTAAAATATTTCCGCCATTGAAACAGTCAATCAGCGTTTCGTGGCCGTCAATGTCGTAATTTTTGAGCAGAAAATGTCCCGGCATACCCACGCCGAAGAGGGGAAATCCCAGGCGGCGTCCCACTTCCATATAAACCACCGCGAGGGTGATGGGGATACCCAGACACCGGTCGAGAACGTCGTTCAAAAAAGAATTGCGCGGATCGTAGTAATCTTCGCGATTGCCGTGCAGTCCGGCATGTTCGAACAAAACGTAATTCAGCGCGGCGATTGTCTCCGCGGCATCGCCCACCTCGCTTATGCGCGACTCCGCCTGGCGAGCCAATTCATCTATACGCCGCACATAAGAATCAATATGCAGGTCGGGATATTCGGTCCGGGCAATGGTTAAAGCGCCGCGAATCAGGTCGATTTTTTCGTCGTCGACCTGAGGACCGACAAGCACCGCAAAGGCCTCAGTAAGCCCGATTTGGCCACTACTGCCCATAAAAAGATGCTAGCAGAAACGGGAACAGAATGGCCATCAGAACCTTCATTTTCGCAGCAAGTTCCTGGCAATAAAGGCGATATTGGCCGGCCGTTCGGCAAGCCGCCTCATCAGATACGGATACCATTCGGTGCCGAAGGGAATGTACACCCGCATGCGCCAACCGTCACGGGCGAGTTGCTGTTGCAGGTCACGGCGAATTCCGTAAAGCATTTGGAACTCGAATGCATTCCGGTCGATCTTTTCGCGGACTGCAAATGACTTCGCTTCATTGATCATTTTCTCGTCGTGCGTGGCTAATCCATGATAAACGCCACTTTTTAGCAGCACTTTCATTAGCCGCACATAACTGGCATCAACTTCGGATTTCTGTTGAAAAGCAATTTCCTCTGGCTCTTTATATGCGCCCTTGCACAGGCGAATGCGGATGCCATCGACGAGCAACTCCTCGATGTCGGTCCCGGAACGACGCATATAAGATTGGATCACTGCGCCGACGCATCCCTTGTTTCCAGGCTGGGAATGCAGTTCATGAACGAATTCGAGCGTCCGTTGCGTGTAGGGCGATCCCTCCATATCCACGCGCACGAAATTGCGCGGGGACATGGCAGCAGCTTTCGCCACCAGGCTGGAGACACGGCCGCGCGCTACGGCTTCATCGACATCGAGTCCCATGTGTGTCAGCTTCAGGCTGATGTTGGCTTTGAGCTGGCATTTTTCTATTTCGTCGAGCAAGCGGTGATAAAGCTGAGCGCTAGCATCGGCCTCGGCAGCGTTCGAAACATTCTCGCCTAAATTATCAATCGAGACACTCAGGTTGGATTGATTGACGATCAGCGTCGCCTGAAGCACCTCCTCGATTGTGGTTCCGGCAACGAAGCGTCCGGAGATGCGATGTCCTATGGAAGAACGTTCAGCGAACGCACGAAGACTCTGGCTCTGAGAGAGAGAAATAAAGAGCGCCCTTAGCATGGCGGCGTCAAATTATCGGGAATGAAGAGTCGAGCATACCGCGGAGGAATTCGGATCACGAAGTTTGTCCCATAATCGTTTACCATTCATTCTCTAGCTTCGCGCAGGAAAAAACTTCATTGCGCGGAAGATTAACCGTTTACTATAACGCCGTGACTCCCGCTGCCTCGAAAGCAAAATCTTCCTCTCTGTTTAGATTCTTGGAGATTATTCTGGCCGTCTGTGTTGCTTTCGCGATGCCGGCGTCGCCGCAAACCAAGGAAACCATGCTCGCTCCCAGGCCCCCAATGGGCTGGAATAGTTGGGATTCGTACGGAACTACTATCGATGAACCACAGTTCCGCGCCGCAACCGACTGGTTCGCCCAAAGGCTGAAACCATATGGATGGGAATACGTCGTAATCGACGAAGGCTGGACGTTAGACAGCTCAGCGGGCAACGCCTCAAAAATCAGGGTCTATACCCTCGATAAATACGGCCGCTACATCCCAGCGCCAAGCCGGTTTCCGTCTGCGGCGGGCGATGCCGGATTCAAACCTCTCGCCGATTATGTCCATTCTCTCGGCTTGAAGTTCGGGTTTCATATTTTGCGTGGCCTACCGAAGCAGGCGGTTGACAAAAATCTTCCCATCGCGGGATCGGCCTACAGCGCGAAAGACGCGGTAGATGCGGTCGCGATTTGTCCGTGGAATGCCGACAACTACGGACTGAAAGATTCGCCTGCGGGGCAGGCTTACTACGACTCCATCGCCACTCTTTACGCCAGTTGGGATGTCGATTTTATTAAGGTCGATTGCATCAGCAGCCGTCCCTATGCGGGCGCCGACATCCGTATGTTGAGCACGGCGCTTAAGAAAACGGGGCGGCCAATCGTTCTCAGTCTTTCCCCAGGGGCAGCGCCCATCGAAAAAGTCGACGAGATGCGGCAGTATGCCCAAATGTGGCGCATCTCCGACGATGTATGGGATGTCTGGCGCAGTGATACCGACTTTCCACAAGGAGTTTGGAATCAGTTCGCACGCACCGCGCAATGGGCGCCTCTAACTGAACCCGGCCACTGGCCCGATGCCGACATGCTTCCGCTTGGCCATCTCGGGCCTTCCCCCGGATGGGGACAACCGCGAAATTCCCGGTTAACACACGATGAACAGCGAACCATGTTTACTCTGTGGAGCATGTTCCGTTCTCCCCTGATCATGGGAGGAGACCTGCTTACGAGCGACGACTGGACTATTGGTTTGCTGACTAACCTCGACGTGCTCGCGGTTGATCAGCACTCGACCGGCGAACACGCAATTATTACTACGGACCAAACGGTAGTCTGGATTTCGCGGCCTGAGAACGGAAATGGAAACTACCTGGCCATTTTCAACATCAGCGACTCCCCTCAAACTTCTTACTACTCATGGAGCGCGTTGAACTTAAAGGGAACCAGCTTTAAGCTGCGGGATTTGTGGGAGCAGAAAGAACTTGGCATCGCGAAAGAGATCAACGTTACATTGCCGCCCCACGGTTGCGTGCTGTACCGGATTCAGAAGCAGTAGTCACCCACCAAAATTGGCGAGCGAAAGAAACCTCGGAGGAACAATGAGATTGAGCGTGCAAATAGCTGTCGCGCTGCTGTTTTCTTTATTAGCGGTGAATGTCTGGAGTCAGGGAAAGAAAATGCAAAAGCAAAATTTTGGTGCGCTCGACGATGGGCAGCAGATGGATTTGTATACCCTTACGAATAAGAATGGGATGCAGGTCGCCATCACGAATTTCGGCGGGACGATTGTTTCCATCAAGGTTCCGGATAAGGATGGAAGGCTCGCCGACATTGTACTCGGCTATGACAATGCCTCGGGCTATCAAGGCGGCAAAGCCTATCTGGGCGCAACTATCGGCCGTTACGGCAACCGCATCTCCAACGGAAGTTTTTCTCTCGATGACAACACTTACACTCTTCCGAAGAATGACGGTCCCAACACTCTTCATGGCGGGACCAAAGGCTTCAATGCGCGGGTTTGGACGGCCAAAGACGTGTCGGGACCGAACGGAGAAGCGCTTCAGCTTACTTATCTAAGCAAGGATGGCGAAGAAGGTTTTCCTGGTATCTTGTCGGCAAAAGTAGTATTCACGCTGACCGGCAACAACGAATTGAAAATTGATTACAGCGCGACCACGGATAAAGATACCGTGATGAATCTGACGAACCACTCCTACTTCAATCTGTCTGGGCAGGGCGACGGCGATATTCTCGGCACTGAACTTATGCTGCGCGCTTCGAAGTTTACTCCGGTGGACGCCACGCTGATTCCGACCGGTGAAATTCGAAGCGTAAAGAGCACGCCATTTGACTTCACTAAAGCTACGCCAATTGGCGCGCGCATTAATGACGCGAACGAGCAATTAAAGCTGGGAATAGGTTATGACCACAACTGGGCTTTAGATGGCACGATGGGCGCGCTGCGCTTGGCCGCACAAGCTTACGATCCGAAAAGCGGACGTGTTTTGGAAGTCTTGACCACAGAACCCGGTATTCAGTTTTATACCGGCAATCATTTGGATGGCTTCCACGGCAAAGATGGAAAGGTCTACAACGCGCGCTACGCATTTTGTTTAGAGACGCAGCATTTTCCGGATTCGCCGAATCATCCAAATTTTCCGTCCACGGAGTTGAAGCCCGGACAGAAATATCACTCAGTGACGGTGTTTAAATTCTCGACCAGGTAAGAAGAAACGGAACCAGAATGATCTCAGCAGTATTGCCGCCCGCCCGTGCAACAAAACGCAAGGACGGGGCACCCTCGTTTGTTTTTGTCGATGCGGGTGCCCCGTCCTTTGCGTCTTTTGCAAAGGGCGGGTGAAGCAAGGCAAGGGTAGGAATGAGTGCAGCACGGGTTCACCCCATATTCTTTTCGAGGCGAAGAAGTGTCGCCTACGCCTGCTAGAATGCACCTTGTGCCGCAACGCAAACTTTCCGTACCTATATTTTTCTTATTAGCGGTGGCTCTGGCCGTCGCGCAAGACTCTCCGCCGCCGGCCTCTCAAAAATCCTCGCAGCCGCAGGTTAAAGTGAACATGCTGAATGTGTGCACTCCGTCGAAGGATGAGCAGCAGCAGATTTCGTCGGCGTTGTCGCGGATTCCGAAGCAGCCACTTTTCAGTCCCGATTTTGAAGTCGATCGCGGGCGCTCAATTATGGACGAGCAGCCGAGCTTTCTCTCCGTCAGCCAGAAAGTACACGTGACAAGCGATTCGGACACCGCCGCATGGGTGCGAATCCGCCGGGAATTTGCGGTGCAAGCGCTGTTTTCGACGGTGCAATATTCGTTCAGTCAGGACCCGAAGAGCATGGTCGAGACACTGGTTTTCAAAGTTCGCGATCCCAAGGATTTGCTGCAAGTCTCGATTGAGGATGATGCTTCGGCCGTGACAACTCCGGCGGCGATGCTGGGCACGGACACTCCGGTCAGCCGCATACGGTTGGAGCGATTTGGAAAATCGTCGATCGTGCTGGCCCGTTGCTCGGGAACGGCGACTGGGCCTGCGCCGGATCAAAGCGCCTATGAACCTCTATTTCAGGCTGCATCGGCGATTAGCGGAGATTACCGGCATTTGCTGAACATTCCCCGAACTGTTCCGGATGAGTTGAACCGCGTGGCTCTTACCGACTCGAAGGCCGCAGTGAAGCATTCCGCCAAGGCTGGACCCTCTAAGAAAATCATCCAAAAGAAAGCAGCCCCGCAGCAATAACTTCATATCGTTCGAAGGTACAGGTTGTTTGGGATTGCGCACAGTCAATGCTTTTGCTACTCTCGCGCTCGACCAGCTTTGGGAGGAAACATGGCCTTTTGCCAATCGTGTGGTAAGGAAATCGGCACGGCGAATTTTTGTCCTGCCTGCGGAACGCATCAAGGGACTGCACCGCCACCGCTAACCCCATCATCCGCTATGAACAACGCCTCGCCAGCCACGGACGGATTGACAGAAAACGTCGCCGGATTGCTTTGTTATCTTCTCGGCTGGCTCACCGGAATCATCTTTTTGTTGATTGATAAGCGGCCCTGGGTGCGTTTTCACGCAGCGCAATCCATCGTAGTTTTTGGCGGGCTCTTCGTTATTCGCCTGGGGCTAGGCATGATGGCCGTCACAATCGGGGGCGCTGTGGGCTGGGGATTGCTGGCTATGTTGCGACTGTTGATCGGCCTGATCGCGCTGGTTCTGTGGGTGGTTCTGATGGTCAAGGCGTATAAACATGAGACGTACCGGGTGCCGGTTGCGGCAGGTATCGCCGATGGCATCGCGCGCAGCTGAGATTTTCTGGCTCGATGAACGAATGCATGGTTCCTTCAGCGTCTTCAGTTTCAAAGTGAGTCACGCACAACTAATCCGCGAACGAATGCGATCCTCAATCCGCCACAAATCTGAAGTCTCCAGTTAAACTTAGATCATGGATAATGTCCGCAATGCAGTGATCATTGGTTCGGGATGCGCCGGACATACTGCCGCGCTCTACACGGCGCGTGCAAACTTGAAGCCTTTGGTCCTCGAAGGCCACGAGCCGGGCGGCCAGCTTTCGCTTACTACTCTGGTAGAAAATTTTCCTGGCTTTCCGGATGGAATTCAGGGGCCTGAGCTGATCGAAAACATGCGCAAGCAGGCGGGACGCTTCGGGGCCCAGTATCAATTGGGTCATGTCGCCAAGGTTGACCTCAGCGTTAATCCATTCGCGATTCATCTGGGAAAAGAAGTCATTCATACTCGAACCGTGATCATTGCCAGCGGTGCGTCGGCGCGATGGCTTGGCTTGCCCAGCGAGCAGGCGCTCATTGGTCACGGGGTTTCGTCCTGCGCGACATGCGATGGCTTCTTTTTCTCGGGAAAGGAAATCGTAGTAATCGGCGGCGGCGATTCTGCGATGGAAGAAGCAACTTTCTTGACTCGCTTCGCGACCAAAGTCACGCTGATTCATCGGCGCGACGATTTTCGCGCATCGAAGATCATGCTGGAACGCGCGCAGCACAATGAAAAAATACATTTCCTTACCAACACGGTGGTCGACGATGTAATGGATGTTGCGAAGAGCGAAGTCACAGGATTGAAATTGCGGAACATTAAGACGAATGAAAAGTGGGAACTCCCCGCCAGCGCGATGTTCCTCGGCATCGGCCATATTCCCAACGCGAAAATGTTTGAAGGCCAGCTTGACACCGATCAGGATGGGTATCTGGTGACTTCCAATTATGTATTTACTCGCGTGCCCGGCGTTTACGCTTGCGGAGACGTGCAGGACAGGCGATACCGCCAAGCGATTACCGCCGCGGGATCTGGATGCATGGCCGCGCTCGAAGTGGAAAAGTTCCTGGAAGATCAACAGAGTTGACCCAAAGCAAACTGAAAGGCGCTCAATGAGATATCGAAAATTTGGCCGGGCCGCAATGGAAGTATCCGAAATCGCCCACGGGCTATGGGGCATGAGCGGCTGGAGCGGGTCGGAGGAAAAACAATCCCTGGAAGCTTTGCAGTTGGCGGTCGATTCGGGCTGCAATCTTTTTGATACCGCATGGGCTTACGGAAATGGAAACAGTGACCGGCTATTGGGCGAAATTCTTTCTCGTAATCGCGGCAAGCGCCTGTATGCTGCATCGAAAATTCCGCCCATGAATAACCAATGGCCGGCCTCGCCAAAGGAAAAATATTCTAATGTCTTCCCTGCTGCGCACGTGCTGAAGTATACGCACTTGATTTTGGAAAAATTGGGAACCGAGTCCATAGATGTTTTGCAATTCCACGTGTGGGACGACAGATGGACCGAGGAATCGGAATTTCGCGAGACCGTCGAAAAGCTGAAGCAAGATGGCCTGATCCGCTATTTCGGACTCAGCCTCAATCGCTGGCAACCCGAGAACGGGATTCAGGCGCTGCACACCGGACTGGTGGACGCGGTACAGGTCATCTATAACATTTTCGATCAGGCGCCCGAAGACAAACTGTTTCCGGTTTGTAAGAAATTGAATATCGGGGTGATTGCGCGCGTGCCTCTCGACGAGGGCAGCCTGGGCGGAAAGATGACAGCCGACACAAAATTTCCGGCGAATGACTGGCGAGCAAAATACTTCGGCCCTGAAAACCTTTCGAAAACTCTCGAGCGCGTTGAGAAATTGCGCCCCGTCGTTCCCGCGTCCATGAACATGCCGGAGATGGCGTTGAGATTCATCCTCTCGAACCCGGCGGTCAGTACAACCATTGTGGGCATGCGCGATCCGGAACATGTTCGGCGAAATATCGCGGTCTCCGAAGCCGGAGCTCTAGGCACTGCTTTATTACAAACCCTGAAAGCGCATCGTTGGGATCGATCCGTACAGCCCTGGTCGGATTAAATTAGCCGGTCCAGCATATTAGAAATGGTCTTCAATCGGCTGCAATCCCTCGCCTTCGGGACGTCCCGATGCGGGGTTTCCCGCCTGAATTAATTTGTCCCACGGTCCCGCCTGCCAGTTGTCTTTCTTTTTTTCGGAATGAATCCATGGCGGCAGCGTGATGAAAAGATTTCTTGCGATGCCAGCCACATACGGTTCATACAAAGATCGCAGGTGCGCCAGCTTTTTTTGCGCCTCGGGCGTTTCGGCGAGCCGCAGTCCGCGTTTGTTAAGCACTTCCCGTAGCCGAATCAATTCCTGGGGAGGCAGCCGGTTGGAGCTGTTGTTTGGATCGAACCTCGCATTAACCACTTGCGCCAAATCGACCGCCGCATGTCGAGCGATCGCAAAAGTAATCTTGGCCTGCTCGTTACGGATGCCATCGAATCCGGAAATCACCAAAGAAGTCGTATCTAGCATCGTCGTCAGCGCGCCCAGCCATGATTGGTTGCTGTGCTGCGAGCGGAAAAAACTCAGTGCCGGGTATGAAAGGTGGCTTTCAAGAACCTCCGCCGACCAGTGTTCCCAGTCTTTGAAAATTTCATCGAGCACGCCTTGTTGAGCGCATCCGCCAATGCGAACTAAAAACTCAGCGGCGGTGGGAGGAGATCCGGCGCGCGCGTCAAGCAGAGAGATTTCGATCTCACGCCGGGAGAACGCCGAGTAAATTGTGGGCAGGTATCCGATCACGACACCGAGAAAAGCAAACCCCATGCCTCCTTCGAGCACAGTCAATATTCTTCCCGGAGTCGCGGTAGGCAGAACGTCTCCCAGGCCCAGCGTGAAAAAAGTCTCTCCGCTCAAGTACAGCACGGTCCACAAATTAACTTTTTCGCTGCCCAGTTGTACGTGTTTTCCAAATCCATATTGCAATAAAGCAAAGCCCAGAATCAGACAAAATGCCCAAAGCGCCAGCAGCAGCAGGATCGAGAGCGGACCAAAATATCCCAGGAAATTTTCCCGCCGCGTAGTTCCCTTGATGTGTCCCGCAAATCGCCGCCATGGCCGCCACGTGTTGCGATAAAACGAAGAAGTAATGCGAAACTCTCTTCTCACTCTGCGCGGCAGCACGATGGTCTCAAACGCATCGAGCAACACGGCAAAGATAAGCACCAATCCGGCGGCAATGATGAAGATATGCATTCTGGATCAGATGAGCGCGTGGCCGGAATGGTAGCAGAAATGCTACACGCTTAATGTTTAGTAATGGTAGCGAGTCGTTTCTAGGCAAATCGTTTGAACCGCACAATCGCGTTTTACGGATCGAAATCCAACTTGCTGATCCGACGCTCGCGCATCTCGCAGCACGAGACATCTTGGACACAATTATTCACCCTCGATCAGCGAGATTTTTCGGTTCTCGGGTGCCGGGGAGGGAATAAAATATGCTCCAGCGTGTCACAACACTTCCCATATTTGTCATCCTGAGCGTAGCGAAGGACCCATGCATCGCCGACCTGAACACTCTCACGCCATAACAACACTACATTTTCCGTCTTCGCGCTGTGCAGATTCATGCGGCGATTAGGGCACGCTATAGACCGGCAGATTTGACTCGGATTAGCGCGCCAATTCTCTCGACGAACTGCGCTACTTCCACGTCTTCCGTCTTTTCCTTCCCTCGAGTGCGCACATTGACCTTACCCGATTCCGCTTCTTTATCTCCGACGACCAGCAGGAACGGGACCTTCTGCATTGCATGCTCGCGAATTTTGGCATTCATCTTTTCGTTGCGCGCATCGACGTGCACACGCACGCCTGCGTCCTTGAGCTGACCTGCGACTTTATTAGCGTACTCCGCGTGGCGTTCCGCAATCGGAATCAGCACCGCCTGCACCGGAGAAAACCATACGGGAAATGCGCCCGCATAATGTTCGATCAGCACTCCGAAGAAGCGCTCAATTGACCCGTATAAAGCGCGATGCACCATCAACGGCTGTTTGCGCGAACCGTCATCGGCAACATATTCCAAAGCAAATCGTTGCGGCAGATTAAAATCGAATTGCACCGTAGATAACTGCCACAGCCGCCCGATTGCGTCCACTAACTTGATATCGATTTTAGGACCATAGAACGCTGCCTCGCCCGGAATGGTTTTGTATTCGATACTCCGTTTCTTCAGCACATTTTCCAAAGACCGGGTCGCCATGTCCCATTGATCTTTGCTGCCTACAAAATTCTTGCGGTCATCAGGATTCCACGTGGACAACTCAGTCTGATATTTATCGAAGCCGAAATCCTTCAACACGTCGAAAGCAAAATCGAGGCACCCTTCAACTTCCGATTCGATCTGCTCCGGCGTACAGAAAATATGCGCGTCGTCCTGGGTAAATCCGCGCACCCGCAACAACCCGTGCATTACGCCGGAGCGCTCGTATCGGTAAACCGTGCCGAGTTCCCCAAGGCGCACGGGCAAGTCCCGGTACGACTTCAGCGAATCTTTATAAATCAAAATATGGAACGGGCAATTCATGGGCTTCAGCCGATATTCCGCGTCGTCAAGCTCCATGACGTCGAACATGTTCTCCGCGTAATAGCCGTCGTGGCCAGAGGTTTGCCACAACTGGCGCCGCGCCACATGCGGCGTATAGACAAGAGAATAGCCGCGCTTGATGTACTCCGTGCGCATCCAGTCTTCCATCTCTTTGCGGATGATGCCGCCCTTGGGATGCCAGAAAATCAGCCCCGGCCCGGCCAAGTCCTGAATCGAAAATAAATCAAGCTGCTGTCCCAGCACGCGATGATCACGCTTCTTCGCTTCTTCGATCGCATGCAGATGCTGTTCTAAATCTTTCTTGGAGAAGAATGACGTCCCGTAAATTCTCTGGAGCTGCGGATTCTTGTCATCGCCCAACCAATATGCGCCCGCGATATTCAGTAGTTTGAACGCTTTTATTTTTCCAGTCGACGGAATATGCGGACCACGGCAGAAATCCGTAAACTTTCCCGTGCGATAAATCGAAATCTTTTCATCGGGCTGCGTGAATTGCTCGATGAAATGACACTTCATGAAATCCCCGTCTTTTTTAAATTCAGCGAGCCCCTCTTCGCGGGGAAGAAATTCGCGTGCATAAGGCAGATTCCTCTGCACCAATTCCTGCATTTTCTTTTCGATCTTTTCCAAATCTTCGGGGGTAAAAGGCGTCGGACGATAGAAGTCGTAGAAGAATCCACTCTCAGTAGCCGGCCCGTGCCCTAGCTTGGTCTCGGGGAACAATTCCAGCACCGCCGCCGCCAGCAAATGCGCAGACGAATGCCGGTAGACCTCCAACGCCTCGGGATCTTTATCGGTAAGAATACGAAGATCGGTATCGTTCTCCAGCGGCCGGGTGAGATCAATTAAATTTCCATTCGTCTTTGCAGCCAGCGCCGCATCGGCAAGTCGCGGACTAATTGACTTCGCAATATCCAGCGCAGTCGTGCCCGAAGGCACGTCCTTCACGCTTCCATCCGGAAGCTTCACATGAATGTCATCTGCCATGGTGGATATTCAGTATAAAACACGATTAAGGCGAACTTCGTTCGCCCACTCAAACGGGCGCGCAGTCTACGCAATCTCAGTGCAGATATCATGAAGAGGGATATCCGCTCCAACCCTCCACCGAACCGCGAATATGATCAGCATTGCCACCGCAACATGCAGTTTGTACTTGTTTGCATTGTCATGGCAGCAATTTGCTACAACCACATCCCCGGCCCAGCCCGGAAGGACTCTCCGATTCCTTGCTGACGAATGTGGTGAAGCGTGGCTGGGAGTCTCAGATGACAGAGATTACGCCGGTAAAAAGTCACCGCGGTGTATCCTACGGATCCTACCAAAATTCGCGGACGTAATCAGACCATGCCTGTTCCCCATAGATCGTGCAGATGAATAATGCCTTCCAGTTTGTGATCGCCATTCACGACTACCAATGAAGTAATTTTCTTGTCCTCCATCAAAGCCAGCGCGGTCGCCGCGAATTCGTCTGGAGCGATGATGCTCGGATTTTTGGTCATGCACTCGGCGGCTGTGAGATCGAGAGCATCCTTGCCGCGCTGCTGTAACAAACGGCGCAGATCTCCATCGCTAATGACGCCGGCCAATGTTTCGCCATCCACGACCGTCGTGATGCCCAATTTCTTTCGCGACATTTCGTAGATTGCATCTGGCATGAGAGTTTGCAGAGTCACGCGGGGAACGTCGTCCCCGAAATGCATTAGAGACTCAACTCGCGCCAAGCGCTTCCCCAGCTTGCCGCCCGGATGTAAGTTGGCGAAATCTTCGATTTTGAAACCACGCTTTTCTGCGATAGACAAGGCGAGGGCATCGCCCAACGCGAGCATGGTCGTGGTGGAGGCTGTGGGCGCCAAACCGAGCGAGCACGCCTCTTTGGCCACTGAGCAATCGAGAGCGACGTCGGCGGCGGCAGCTAAAGTGGAGGTTTTGGCATTACCAGCGGAGAATTCGTCGCAGGTCATCACAATCAAGCAAAGTTGCAGCCGCTTGATGGTCGCAAGCAGAGAAAGAATCTCTTCAGTTTCTCCGCTGGCGGAGAGCGCCAGCACGACATCGCCCCGCACCAACATGCCGAGGTCGCCGTGGACAGCCTCGACCGGATGCATAAATAAGGATGGCGTGCCAGTGGAATTCAATGTTGCCGCGATTTTTCGGGCGATGATTCCGCTCTTGCCCATGCCGGTAACCACGACCCGGCCAGCACAGCAATGGATGAGATCTACCGCACGTTCGAAGGACCCGGCCATGGCTCCAGCAATGCGATCCGCCAGGGCGCGCAAAGCTTCGGCTTCAATGCGGACGACATTTTCGCCGATGGATTTCACCAGCAAGGATGTTAACAAAAGCACGGGACTGCATGCCGCACAATGCACCCGAGGCGACGACGCCCTTGTAACTCACCAAACCCGGCAGGCGTTAGCGCTCACCATGGGTTGCCCCGGCTTGCATTCCCATGCCTGCTCGAATTCCGGCATATTTTCGACGACGCCGTCAACGCGATATTTTCCCGGGGAGTGAGGATTCGTCTTGACCTGCAAGCGCAACGACTCGGGCCGCTGCTTCTCGCACCATATGCGTGCGAAACCCAGAAAATACCTTTGGTCGGAAGTATAGCCGTCGATTGTTTGTGTCGCCTTGGCCGTGGGATCTTGCGCGATTTCGTGATAAAGTGCCATCAGAGATATTCGCACGCCCCCGTTGTCAGCCATATTTTCACCCAGCGTAAGCCTGCCATTCAGTTTGAGATCATCCACCGAGACAAAGTTTCCATATTCGTTGGCTATGCAACTGACCCTGGTGTCGAATTGCTTGCCATCTTCCGGAGTCCACCAGTCGCGCAGGTTGCCTTGGGGATCGAATTGACGTCCCTCGTCATCGAAACCGTGGGTCAATTCATGACCAATCACCATGCCGATTCCGCCGAAATTAATAGCGTCGTCCATCTCCTTATCGAAGAATGGCGGCTGCAAAATGCCGGCAGGGAAAACAATCTCATTCATGGCACGGTTGTAGTAAGCGTTCACGGTCGGCGGAGTCATTCCCCATTCATTGCGGTCGACAGGCTTTTCAATTTTGTTTATTTCGCGCCGGGATTCGAATTCATCGGCGCGGAAATAATTTCCTAACAAATCGCCCCGTTCAATCGTGAGCTTGCCGTAATCCCGCCATTTGTCGGGATATCCAATCTTATTGTTAATGGCGGCGAGCTTTACATGGGCTTCTTTTTTGGTGTCGGCAGACATCCAGGTGAGCCTATCGATGTCTTCCCCTAGCGCCTGTTCAAGCGCAATCACCATTTTGAGCATGCGCTGCTTTCCGTCGGCCCCAAAGGTAAGTTCCACATAACGTTGTCCAAGGGCTTCGCCGAGCGCCCCATCGGTTGCGTTGACGCACCGTTTCCAGCGCGGTTGAATTTCCGCCTGGCCATTCAAATTATGGTGGAATTGAAAATTCGCCTGCACAAATGGTTCGGACAGCCAGGGAGCCGAGAGGTTGAGCACGTGCCATGTCGCATAGATTTTCAAGGCTTCCAGAGATTCTGAATCAAGAATCCCATTTAACCTCTTGAAAAAGTCCGGATTATTAACATTGAGTGCAGTGAAACCTGGCGATCCCACATCCTCGAAATAGCGTGTCAGATAGAGGTTCGGCGCCAGGGTGCGCACTGCGGTAAGTTCCATTTTGTGATCGAGATTTTTGGGATTGCGACGTAGCGTGCGATCCATCTCCGCTCTGGCTAGCGCAGTTTCAATGCGCAAAACAATGTGAGCAGAGTTACCGGCCTGTTCCGGCGATTGTCCGGCCAGAGTGAATACTTGAGTCGCATAATCCACGAGATACTTGCGCAATTCGACCATCCGGGGCGTGTCCTCGATATAGTCGTCGCGATCGGGGAGCGTTAGTCCACTCTGGTCGAGCACCGCGATGTCCATGCCTGCGTTATGCAGATCGGCATCGGAACCGAAGTCGAAGAAACTGTTCGTGCCAATCAGATGGTCGTGGGCGATGGCGTCAATGAGCGCGGATTTGTCTGTGACGGCGGCAACACGGTCGAGTTCAAGCTTGACCGGCTCAACGCCCTTGGCGTTTACAGCTTTTTCATCCATACACGAGCTATAGAAATCGCCGATTTTCTGATCGATGGGATTCCGGTTGGGATCGTCGACCGCGGCCTTTTCCAGAATATTGCGCAGAATCACCTTGTTGCGTTCGCGCAAATCAACAAAGCTGCCCCAGGAGGTCTGATCGGGAGGGATTTGCGCGCGTTTAAGCCATCCACCGCAGGAATATTGATAGAAATCGACGCATGGATTAGCGGTCTTATCGATGGTGTCCAAGCTGAATCCCTGGGGAAGGTCGGCGTTGATATTTTGCGAGACGGCAGGAATGGTCAAGAGTAATAAGGCTGGAATCAAAAAACGCAATTTCATGAACACCTCAGTTTGACGAGCCCGGCAATTTTAGGCTTGATGTAAATAGATGCACAAGTTCTCCGAACGTTAGCACGGAAAAAATCAATTGGTCCGCCGTCTCTAGAGACTTTATGGAAGCGGGACTCGATTGATGACGCCAACTTTTTAGATGTACACTTACGAATCGGTGCGCGCCCGTAGCTCAGATGGATAGAGCGGCAGCCTCCGGAGCTGTAGGTCGGGAGTTCGAATCTCTCCGGGCGCACCATTTCAATCAAGCCGCGAATTTTTCGGGTCAGACACAGAATTGCGCGTGAGCGAATCCTTCCTGTATCGGAGAGCCATTCTATCTCCCATAACAGACGGCAGAAACTCTTTCTCAGTGACGCATCAGAGCACATTTTTGGATCCAGTGGCAGCCTATGATCGGTTGGCTCCATTTTTTTCTCAGATCAGCGCGGCCAAGCGCAATTACTTGATCAGCATTGAAAATTTAATAGCAGCGCGAATAACTCATGGTAGCGATTCTTTGCTCGACGTGGGAGCGGGGAACGGGGCGCGGTCCGCCCGAATCGCGCGCCTCGCGGGATTGACCGATCTAGTCCTGTTGGAACCGAGCGCCGAAATGGTTAAGGGCGCGGAACTGCCTGCGGCTGAAATTTGGCCAATCCGGATGGAGGATTTGGACGCGACAGATTTCGAAAATAATAGATCGCGCGGTAATCGCCGGTTCGATGTGATCATCTGCCTGTGGAATACGTTGGGTCACGTTCGCGGTTTCGAGATACGTGCGAGAGCACTGAAGCAGCTTGGTGGCATGTTGGCTCCTCGAGGAAAATTGTTTCTCGATCTAAATCATCGGTACAACACTCGCGCCTATGGGGTGTTTATGACGGCGTTGAGATTTCTTAAAGACCGGTTATTTCCGGAACCGACAGATGGCGATGTGGAAGTCACTTGGCCGGTGGGCGACGGCGAATGCACCGCTTATGGTCATGTGTTTACAGATCGCGAGGTGCGGCATCTTGTATCTTCCGCCGGCTTAGTAATTGAGGAGCGTGTGGTCGTGGACTATGAAAGCGGCGACGTGAGGCGCTTTGCGCATCAGGGGAACTTGCTTTGTGTACTTCGGCGCCGGAATTCAAAGAGCGAGGATATCAGCCTGTCAAGCACTGTAAACTGATTTCACAAATAGTTACTGTTGGAGTGCTTGTTTCAGGCTAGGTTTTACTCCCACTGCGGCGATACTTGTGGCGTCCCATCCGCCACCAAGCGCTTTTACCAGGTATACCGAAGTCACTAATCTTTGACCTAAAAGCTGCGTAGCCAAACGTTCGTTAGTGAGTGCAGTTTCCTCGGCGGTGATCACGTCGAGATAGGTCACCAAGCCGCCAGTATAGCGGGTGTTGGCGAGATTCAACGAGCGTTCCGCGTCGGCAACAGCGCGCTGTTGGGACTGTGAAGCGGCAAGCAGTGCGTCCAAGCCTGCAAGCGCATCTTCCACCTGTTGAAATGCAACCAACGCCGACTCCCTATAACTGGCGATGTTCTCGTCGTACGTCGCCCGTGAATACTGCAATTGTCCGTGCAGCCGGCCTCCCGCGATCAGCGGCTCCAATGCACTAAGGCCGATTGACCAGATGGCGCTGGGCGCATTGAAAAGCGTCGAAATGTTGCGGCTTTCCAGCCCCGCAGCTCCCTGCAACGGTAGGCTGGGATAAAAAGCGGCTCTGGCCGCCCCAACCAGCGCATTCGCGGACGCAACCCGCCGTTCGGCAGCCGCGATATCTGGCCGCCGCTGCAACAGTTCGGAAGGCACAGCCAGAGGAATGGCGGGAGCAATCACGTCCAATGGCCGCACCGGCGCTTTGAAATTCGAAGCCGGCAAACCTTGCAACTCGGCCACAGCGTGCTCATTTTGTGCCCGCTGCTGTTGCAGCAGGTAGAGTTGAGTTTCGGAAGAGTCGAGCACAGTCTGCTGCTGGGCTACGTCGAGCCCCGAGACCGTGCCGCCTGTATGCAGTTCGTTTACCAGGTTTAGTCCCTTTTTTTGAAAGTCGATCGCTCTTAAAACCACAGCAATTTCGGCGTCGAGTTCCCGGAGCTGGAAATAATCCGCCGCTAAATCCGACGTGATCAGCAATCGCACATTCTCCAAGTCAGCCGCCGAAGCCTGGGCCTGCTCGTTGGCCGATTCCACGTTGCGTCGAATGCGTCCGAAAAGATCGATTTCGTAATTCAAAGTGAAGGGGATGGTGAAGGTATTCTCGGTATCTGCAACCAGCGGAACTGAAGATCCAAGGGTAGGACGATTTGCGGATACTAACTGGCGTCCAGCCGACGGCCCAAGATCAAGTTCTGGATATAAGCCCGACGACGTGATTCGCGCCGATGCTCGTGCTTCCGCCAGCCGGGCGATTGCAGCTTTTACAGTCTGATTATTGGCAATTGCACGATCTTCATATTGATTCAATTCAGGATCGCCAAATAGAGTCCACCATGTACCTTTTGGAAGAGAATCAGATGGATTTGCGGAACTCCACGGCACTGGGCTCTGCCAATTAGTAGGAGTGGCGACCTCAGGCTTTTTGTACTTTGATCCGCCGGCGAAACAGGTTGCGCTCAACAACACGACCCAGCAGGAAAAAATCCATGAGAAAAAATTCTTCCTGGTTGTGCCCTGTCTCATGAATTCCCGCCCTGTGGCTTCGCCACTTCTACTTGCTGTCCTTCCTCGAGGGAATCGCTGGGATTCAAAATGAGGGAATCGTTCGGATCGAGACCGCCAATTATTTCCAGCGTTGTGCCGTAGTCACGACCGATCACAACTGGCTTCAAATGCACTTTGCCGTTAGCATCGACCACCGCAGCGCGCATTCCTTCCGCGCGGAACAACAATGCATTAACGGGCACGGAAAGCCGCATGGTTTTTATATTCAAGTCGAAGTGAACTTGCGCGTAAGAACCGGGCAACAGCACGCCCTTGGGATTAGGAACGTCGATCTCAGTATGCAGAGTGCGCGTCGTGAGATCGATGGAGTCCGCGGTGCGGGCTACGTTACCGATAAAGTGCTGTCCGGGAAGCGAGGCGAGGTCGATGCTGGCATGCACCCCGGGGTGTATGGATGGTGCATAGATTTCGGGCACGTCGACAAAAACTCGAATTGGATCGAGCTTTGCCATGTCGAATAGCTCCTGATTCGCTCCGCTGTTGCCCGCATTGATCAGAGAGCCAATATCTATGTTGCGTTTGGTGATCACCCCCGAGAATGGCGCGTAAACATGTTTGAACCCTTCGAGCTGACCCAGGCGTCGTAGATTCGCGTCCGCATTCGCTACCTGCGCCTGCCCTTGTACGTACGCACTGCTCCGTTCGTCTGTCTCCTGCTGTGCCACGGCATCCTGTTTTTGGAGATCTTCGTAACGCTTGGCGGTGGTTTGGGCCAGCTTCATTTGCGCGTCAGCCTGGTCTCGCGCCGCACCGGCCTGCATCAATTCCTGATCGACTTCAGGGGTTTCGATGTCGGCGAGCAATTGTCCTTTTTGCACGCGGCTTCCAATATCTTTGTACCAGTGCGCCAAGTATCCATTGGTACGGGCGTAGATCGGCGATTCTGTAAATGCCTGCAAGGTCGATGGGAGGACTAATTCCTGCTGCGGCGCCTCCAGCTTGGGATGAACTACCACCACGCTGGGAACGGCCAGAGATTCGGTTTCTTTCGCCAGGGCATGCCGCTCGCTGGTGCGCACGATCAAGCCGAAAATCGCAGCCGCCACAAAAATAAGCAGCACTACGATTAGCAGCTTATAGCTCGGCCGCTTCTTGCGGTCGCGCCTCGGCTCCAGTGTAATTTCCCTGCGTGATCGTTCCTGTGTCTGCTCATCCATCACGATTTGATCCATTTATCAGTCCTTAACTGCGCAGTATATTTTCTTCGGGTCCGCTGTTCTCACGCTCTACGCGGCGTCCGTGGAAAATACTGAAAACTACCGGCACAAAAAACAAAGTCGCAACGGTGGCGAACATCAGGCCGCCGATCACCGCGCGTCCCAAAGGAGCGTTTTGTTCCCCGCCTTCGCCCCATCCCAAAGCCATCGGCAACATTCCGATAATCATTGCGAGCGCCGTCATAATGACCGGTCGCATGCGCGTATGCCCAGCCTCGATCGCCGCCTCAATGGGATGCAAACCTTCGTCCATGCGTTCCCGGGCAAATGAAATCATTAAGATGCTGTTTGCCGTCGCCACTCCCATGCACATGACTGCGCCAGTCAGCGCAGGCACGCTCAGAGTCGTGTGAGTTACGAATAGCATCCACAAAATTCCTGCGAGTGCTCCTGGCAACGCGGTAATAATGATGAAAGGATCCAGCCAGGATTGGAAGTTCACCACAATCAACAGATATACCAAGACGATGGACATCACCAGCCCGATCAGCAGGCCTTTAAATGACGATGCCATGGTCTCAACTTGGCCGCGAATCACCATCTGCGTGCCCCGTGGCAATTGTTTCCGAAACGTGTCAATCATCTTCTCCGTATCGCTTGCCACGCCCGCCAGATCACGGCCGTCCACGCTCGCGTACACATCGACCGCAGGAGTTACATTAAAGTGCGTCACTTCCGCCGGACTGGTCTCAGGTGTGACGGTCGCCAGATTCGCCAAGACCTCCGATTGCGAAGTGTCATTGTTAACCGGAATATTCATTAAAGATTGCAGGTCTTGAATTCGGTATTGGGGCTCCTGCACGGCCAGGTTATAGCTCACCCCATTCTTGGGATTAAGCCAGAAGGTCGGCGACGTTTGGAAGCTGGAGCTTAAGGAAACCAATAAGTTGTTGGCGACATCGCGTTCGCTGATTCCGACTTGCTGGGCACGAACTCGGTCTACATCGAGAAAAAGTGTGGGATTATTCATCAATTGCTGCACGTGCACATCGACCGCCCCAGGCACATGCCGCAACTTATTTGCGATGTCCTCCGCGATTACGTAATTCTGCGGGTAGGCCGGACCCACAAGCTGGATATCAATCGGAGCCGGCATTCCAAAATTCAGAATCTGACTGACAATGTCGGCGGGCTGGAAAAAGAACTCGACACCCGGAAATTGCCGCGGTAATTCATTTCGCAGCTTGTGGATGTATTCGGCGGTCGGCCGGTGTTCCTCGCTTAAGTTCACTAAGATTTCCGCATCCGAAGTGCCAATCGTTCCGCTGTTGCTGTAGGAAAGATTGATACCACTGTAAGGCAAGCCAATATTGTCCAAAATGGTTGTAACTTGTTTTCGCGGGATCTGTTGCCGGATGTTGTTTTCTACTTCATCGACCAGGCGAGCAGTTTCTTCAATTCTCAGACCGGCCCGTCCCCGGACGTGAAGCCGGAATTGACCGGCGTCAACGGTGGGGAAGAAATCGGATCCTAAAGCGAAATATAACCCTCCAGAAAGAATGCAGAAGCCCAGGAAACATCCAACAAACACTCCCCGATGCTCCATCACGCCTTCGATGGTGTGCCGGTACCGGTCGCGAGTCTTCTCGAATCCAGTCTCAAACCCGCCTTGAAAACGGCCGAACAAACTGGTTTTGCGTTTGTGAGAATCCTCCTCATGCCCGCGCAAGAGGTACATCACCATGGTCGGAACCAAGGTTCGTGAAAGCAGATACGACGCGAGCATGGCAAATACCACAGCTTCCGCCAGCGGAACAAATAAGTAACGCGCCACGCCCGCAAGAAAAAACATGGGAACGAAAACAATGCAAATCGCCAGCGTAGAAACCAGGGCTGGAACTGCGATCTGTTGAGCTCCATCGAGAATCGCCTGCTTCAACTCCTTTTTCATTCCAAGATTTCGCTCAATGTTTTCGATTTCTACGGTCGCGTCATCCACAAGGATTCCAACGGCCAGCGCCAGTCCTCCCAGCGTCATGATGTTGAAGGTTTCTCCCAGCGCGCTGAGCATCAGAACCGAAACCAAAATAGAAAGAGGTATGGAAACCGCAATGATCAGCGTGCTGCGCCAGTTACCCAGAAACAATAAAATCATGCAGGCCGTGAGACATGCCGCCGTCAAAGCTTCTCGGACCACCCCCTTGATCGCCGCTCGCACGAACAATGACTGATCGAACAGCAAATTGACTTTCAGATCCTGAGGCAGGGTTGTCATTATCTGCGGCAACATGTCACGAATGTTCTTCACGACATCAACCGTAGAGGCGCCTCCATTTTTCATGACGCTGAGCAGGGTCCCGCGCACGCCGTCCTGCCTCACGATGTTGGTCTGGGGAGTGAATCCGTCCCGCACGTGAGCCACGTCACGCACATAAATGGTCGCCCCATTCACAGTCCGAATGGGCAAATCGTTCAGTTCGGCCACGGTCTGCGGGCTGCCGTTCAGTTCAACCTGATACTCGAGGGGTCCCAATTTAGCTGTGCCCGACGGCAAAATTAAATTCTGCGCGGCGATAGCGTTTACCACATCGACTGCGCTAAGGTGCTTGGCCTGAAGCGCCGGTGTGTCAAGATCGACCGACACCACACGCTGCTTGCCGCCGTAGGGATAAGGAATCGCCGCGCCCTGCACCGTAATGAGCTGCGTGCGCAAAAAATTCAGCGCGATGTCGTTTAGTTCCTGTTCCGGCAAAGCCTTGCTGCTCAGTCCAATCTGGAGAATCGGCACGCTCGAGGCCGAATACTGAATAACCAGTGGAGGAGTCGTACCGGGCGGTAAGGACCTGAGCGCCGTCTGCGAAATAGCCGTGACTTGCGCCAGCGCAGTGGGAATATTCGCCGTCGGACGGAAAAATATCTTAACTACCGCAACGCCATTGAGCGACTGCGATTCGATGTGTTCAATATCGTTAACGAGAGTGGTCAATCCCCGTTCTGTATTGGTAGTGATTCGATTCGCCATATCCTGCGGCGATAGCCCGGTATAGTTCCACACCACGCTGATAACAGGAATATTGATGTCCGGGAAAATATCTGTTGGCGTGCGGAAAATAACGATTGGGCTCAAAATGATGATGAGCATCGCCATCACCACAAACGTGTACGGTCGCCGCAGCGCTAATGCAACAATCCACATGAAAAATTGGCCTTAGACCCGGCCCGGATAAAGGGCGAGAACTTCCTAACTTAGATGAACCTTGGCCGCCGCTAGATTTAATAATCCAACAAAAAGTATTAGTTACTCCTGTAACGATTCCGGAGTGCGACCCGATACAATGAAAACAGACTATTAATTCCAATCTAGGAGAATTGAATGCAGCGCAATGCAAGTGCAGTTTGGAGAGGCGGATTGAAAGATGGGAAGGGTGAAGTATCGGCGCCGAGCGGCGTTTTGTCTAACACCCCGTACTCTTTCATGACTCGGTTCGAGAATTCGCCGGGCACCAATCCCGAGGAACTAATCGCAGCGGCGCACGCGGCTTGCTTTTCAATGGCCCTGTCGGCGCAGCTTGGGGCCGCTAATCTAAAGGCGGAAAGTATCGACACCAAAGCGACGCTCACACTCGACAAGCAGGATTCCGGCTGGTCAATCACCGCGATCCATCTCGATGTAACCGCGAAACTGCCGGGTGGCGACGCGGCCGCGTTTCAGAAAGCCGCACAGGAAGCTAAAGCAGGATGTCCGGTTTCGAAAGTTTTGAGAGCTGAAATTACCATGAGCGCGAAGCTGGAGAGCTAGGGTCGAATGAGCGCTTCGCCAGAACATCTTCCTGCGCCTCATGTGCTCGATAATCCAATCTGGCAGTCGCTTTCCACTTCGCATCAGTCATTCGCCGAAGGAAATACTCTCGCGAAACGGTATGTGCCGGATGTAGCGCCGCTCGCCGGGATCGACAGACAGTCACCTGACACCTACGAAGCTTTGTGGGACGTAGTAGGTCCAGGAGGCGCCGCTGCGTTGTTTCTGAATGAGGCACCGAAAGTTCCTCCAGGTTGGAGTCTCGCAAGAACATTTGACGTTCATCAGATGATTTATGTCGTGCCGGGCGATCTTCGGGAAGGAAGGAACTTTGAATTGCTAAGCGAACAGGATGTCCCGCAAATGTTGGCGCTGACGCAATTGACGGAGCCGGGTCCGTTCCGGAAACGAACCATCGAACTGGGAACCTACCTCGGCATTTTCTCTCCCGAACGGAAGCTAATCGCGATGTCCGGTGAGCGACTCCGAGTGCCCGGTTTTACGGAAATCAGCGCGGTATGCACGCACCCCGATCACCGGGGAAAAGGGTATGCGCGCTCATTAATGTCGACTTTGATTAAGCAGATTAAGGATCGTGGCGAAATCCCTTTTCTGCATGTGAAGGGAGACAATGTTGGCGCAATACGACTCTATGAATCGCTCGGGTTTCATTTTCGGATATGCTTCAACTTGGCCGTGGTTACCTGCACCACTTAGCGACCCATAGGCGCGGCGACGATTTGCATGGTTTGGTCGCGGTTTGACAGGTGACAACGCACTTGTAGAATATGATGCGTAGTCCTTCCTGACGACGGCTGTTTTGGCGTCGCCGCATTGTTAGCAAAAGTTGCCATCGTGGCGGAATTGGCAGACGCGCATGGTTCAGGTCCATGTACTCGCAAGGGTGTGGGGGTTCGAGTCCCTTCGATGGCACCAAAGATAATACTTAATCGTTCAACTCACGTCTGAAATATCGGAAAGCCACCTTGCCGGTTTAGCTTCCATCACAATTAGATGATTGCACTCACCGCCGCCGCGCTTTTCACCCCTGAGCAACGGATAACCCACCCGATATTGTTCTTTGAGGACGGCACAATCTCGGAGATAAGTTCCCGATCCGAACGCCAACTCCCAACAAACTGTAGGGTCGTTGATTTCGGCGACGCCATCCTCGCGCCGGCATTCGTCGACATTCATGTCCATGGCGCCGCGGGGCACGACGTGATGGAAGATTCAGCCGCCGCAATGACCTGCATCGAACAGTTCCTCGCAAGCCATGGCGTCGGAAATTATCTGCCGACCACGGTAACGGCATCCTTGAACGAGACCGTCGCCGCGTTGGAAAGACTCGCCGACGCGATCGATCTCTCTGACAAACGAAACTCCACAGCTGTACGTGCCAAACCTATCGGCATTCACCTCGAAGGCCCGTTTATTAGTCATGCCCGGCGTGGCGTTCATCCCCCCAATGATCTTCTGCTCCCGTCAGTGCAAGTCTTCGATCAATTCTGGAAAGCCTCTCGCGGCCACATTCGTGTGATGACGATTGCCCCGGAGTTGGAAGGCGCGCTCGACCTGATCACGGAGGCTATGCGACGAGGAGTATGTGTCAGTCTGGGACACTCCGACGCGGATCTCGAAACCACGCGAAAAGGAGTGGACGCCGGCGCTCGCCATGCTACCCACCTGTTTAATGGCATGAGGCCGCTCAATCATCGCGATCCCGGGATTGTGGGGTCAGCGCTCTCCGATCCGCGCGTGGCGGTGGAAATCATCGTCGACGGTATTCATCTCGATCCAGCAATCGTAAAAATGATCTTGGCGGCTAAAGAACAATGGAACGTAATTCTCATTACCGATGGAACCGCGGCCACCGGCATGCCTGATGGACGGTATCGCCTGGGCACCTTTGAATTCGATGTAACAGACGGAAAATGCCTGTCGAATGGCAATCTGGCAGGCAGCACCTTAACCATGGATCGCGCGATTCGCAACGTGATGAAATTTGCCGGTTGCGAATTGCAGCCTGCCGTAATTTTCGCGACCGCAAACCCGTTGCGCGAAACCGCGTTGTCGCCGGTCGGCCACTTACATATCGGCGGCCGCGCCGACATTGTCGTATTGAGTCCGGCGGGAGAGTTGCGAACTACAATTATCAATGGCATGGTCTAACATTTTTGACACCTGCTATTACGTCCCGAATTAAAACCGTTTTCCCTCTTGTTTCGTAATTACATTGGTAGTTTAATTCCTGAGTTCAACCTTAAGAATCCAACGGAGGCATTCACTATGAAGAAGATTCTCGTTCTCGCACTCGGTCTTTCAATCTTTATCAGCATCTGCGCGGTCGCGCAGGACACGATGAGCAATCCCTCAGCCCCCGCCACGAACGATCAAACGGCTCCCAAGGCTCCCCTAAAGAGCATTAAGGGAACGGTTAAGCAAGATGGCGACAAGATCACTTTCGTGTCCGACAAAGACAACAAATCCTGGGACGTAATCAACCCTGAAACTTTGAAGGATCATGTCGGTCATCACGTAATGGTGAGCGCGCACGTTTACGCCGATAAGGACGCCATCCACGTAATGAGCGTTAAAATGCTTAAAGCTTCTGCAATGTAGGTTGGTCCGAAACCATAAACACCAGGGCGGCGAAATGCCGCCCATTGTTTTATTCGCAATACTGCTCGCAGCTTATGAACTATTTTCTGGCAGCGCTCGCGCATCACGGATACCTGCTTCTTTTTTTGATGGTGCTTGCCGAGGCGATCGGTCTGCCGGTGCCCGCCGCATTAGCTCTGGTGGCGGCTGGGGCAGCGGTGGCGGCAAGGGTTTTGCATGCCCCAATTGCGCTGGCGCTGGCTCTCGGGGCAATGCTGTTCGGCGATTGTCTCCTCTTCACCCTGGGACGCTATACCGGCTGGGCATTGCTGGGCGTGCTGTGCCGGGTTTCGGCGAATCCCGAAACTTGCATTCTTCGCTCCGCTGAATCGTTCTATAAGCGCGGAAAACTGACCCTAATCTTCGCCAAGTTTGTGCCCGGATTGAATACCATGGCCCCGCCCTTGGCCGGGACCATGAAAATGCGTCCACTTCAGTTTTTGCGGTTGGATTTTACCGGAACTTTGCTTTACGTTCTGGCATACGGTGGTTTGGGATATTTGTTTCGCGATTTCGTGAAATCCATCACCCGTGGGTTCCAGACCGCCGGTCATGTCATGACCGGTGCTCTCGTTATCGCCGTGATCGGCTACGTGATTTATCGCATAAGAATTTTCAGGAGAAACAAAGTTTATACCGTGGTGCCGCGAGTGCAGGTCGCGGAACTGGCATTAAAACTACAATCTGAAGAGAGGGACAGAATTGTTCTCGCCGACGTTCGCAGCCATGGTTATTACGATTCTCACGCGGCGCGCATCAAGGGTTCAATTCGCATCGAGCCGAATAATCTGGAAGCGGAACTGGAAAGCCTTCCGAAAGATAAGGACATTTATGTTTACTGCACTTGAATTCGCGAAGCGACCAGCGCCCGTGTGGCGCTGTTATTGAGGCAAAAGGGATTCAACGCGTTCGTCATCGTGGGAGGATTGGCCGCATGGCGCAAGGCAGGAAACGAAGTAGAAACCGTCCCCACGAACGATCTGGTTAAGCTGCCAACGTTCTCCTAACTTTTCAATTCGGTCTGAAGATATCCCAGAATTAACACCATGGCTTCTAACCAAGAAATCGAAATAAAGTTTTTTATTCACGACATGCGCGGATTGCAACGGCGGCTCCGCAAAGCCAAATTCCATGTCGTAACTCGCCGCACGCGTGAGACCAACACGCTTCACGATTTGGAAGGACAGCCTCTGAGGAAGCGCGGCGACGTATTGCGCCTCCGCAAATATGGCTCGGAATGGCTGCTTACTTACAAGGCAAAGGGGAAACCCGGACGCCATAAGACTCGCACCGAGCTTGAAACCAAGATCGACGACGGAAAGAAGATGGAAGCAATACTTCCAGCATTGGGATTCTCTCCGTCATTTCGTTACGAGAAATTTCGCGCTGAGTGGAGCGATGGACGCGGGAATGTTGTCCTCGATCAGACCCCCATCGGAGACTTCGGCGAGATCGAGGGAAAGTCCCGCTGGATCGACCACACCGCTCGCCTCCTCGAAATCCAACCTTCCGCCTACATTAAACAAAGTTACGTGGAATTGTTTTTTGACTGGAAGAAGCGATCCGGAAGTTCGGCGAAAGAGATGACCTTCAAAGCGATTCGTTCAGCGCAGAGAATGCCATCTGCGCGCGGCACCAAACTAACCAACAAGTCTTCCTAATACAGCAGTTTCCCAGCATGGTACTCTCAGCTTGCTCTGCATTTTCTGCTGCGACGAGTGGCAGTGCAAAACGACAATTTCCGGCGAATCCTGCGCACCGTGGAAGCGCTTTCCGATCTTGGCCCGGCCATGACGTCGGAGCGAGAGTTTCCTCAGACCGCGAGGATTATGCTGTCCGCGATTTTGCAGGCCGCAGGCTCGCGAGAAGCGGTTCTTTTTACCTTTAACGACAAACCCGCGCTGCTCACCTCGATTGCTTCCGATGGCTTCGCATTGATGCCGGAACCGGCAATAATCCCTTTGCTTCCGAAGCATGTACACGCCCTCGCTTCGGCGCGCGATCCTGCGGTTTTAAGTAGCGGATCGTCGGCAAATTTTTTGAGTTCAAACGGAAATGTGGCACCCGAATTATTCCGCTGCCTGGCGCCGCTTAAGGTGGCAGGAAAGTTGGTTGGGCTCGTGGCCTTGGGGCGCCGCGAAGGCGACGCCATTTACGACGACGACGATCTGCAATCTTTGTCTCTGCTCTGCAATTACATCGCGCTCGCTATTCACAATTATTCTCTCAGCCAAACTTTGGCGCAGCGCGTCTCTGAAAATCTGCGTTTGATGGCTTCGCTGCATGGGTTTTACGATAGCGCGCTCGAATCGTTTGCCGCTGCCATTGACGTGAAGCACGTCAACATTCATGGCCATTCGCTGCGAGTTGGACGCTATGCCGCCGCCATCGGCGAAGCAATGGATCTGCCGATGAATGACGTGGCCGCTCTGCGCTCCGCCGGCTACTTGCATGACATTGGAAAGGTTGCCGTCGATAAACGCCTGTTCGCAAAAGCAACTTCGCTTGATCCCGAAGAATTTCGCGAGATGGCGGACCACACTACCGTTGGTTACCAGATAGTCAGCGGAGTCCAATTTCCCTGGCCGCGAATTGCTGAAATTGTGCGCTGGCACCACGAACGCGCCGACGGTTCCGGCTATCCCGATGGATTAGTTGCGGAAGACGTTGCCATGCCAGTGCGCATCATCGCCCTAGCCGATACGTTTGATGCCATGACCAGCGAGCGCCCTTACAGGGAACGCATGTCATTTGGCACGACCCTCAATGAAATCGTGCGCCTTACCCCTCAGAAGTTCGATTCTAACGCGGTACAAGCTCTGCTTTTGCAGATCCGCCGGGATACGATCGGCAGCAACCGGACCCCATTCCTGGAAGAGCGCATGTCAGAAAACATCGCCGCTTCCGATATCGATCACCTTGCGGCCAATTTACAGCACAAAATGAACCACGGAAGATTGTTTCTTACCTAGTCGGTCATCTTTCGATGACCCATATGACTTTTTCCGGAGGCGGTTACGAAAATTTACTTTTCTAGCTGATTCTTTACCCAACGATGTTCCAAAAACTGTTCTTATGAGATCAGCAGTTTGGCGGATTTGCGCTACGGAACGGGGCTGATCTCATGGGTTCGAATTGGCAAGAAATCTATCAGGCGGCTGTTCTGGAAACAGATCGCGATAAATTGGCTCAGAAAATCGATTCCGCCCTCGTGCTTCTACAAAATCAGATTCACGAACTTAGCTCGTCCGGCCACGATAGTATGGAAAGGCAACGAATGACGGACGCTTTGCTGACGCTAGAAACCATTCGGCGGATTGAAATCCAAATTCCCTGCTCTGTAACCAACAGGAATCTATAGAAACCGAGCCTTGTCGTTTGTAGATCGAGTAAAGACGTCTTCCAGGAGCGGCAAAGGCGCAAGATGAACATGTTTGTTCAAAAAGCGAGGGTCCACCGGGGACACAGCACCGCTTCCATCTTCCGCCATATGGGAGCCGCGGGACTTTTCTCCCTGGCTATTCTCGATAGTTCTCCACTGCCCACATTCGGAGGACCAGACATCCTGACCGCAATTCTCGCAGCCAGCCATCGCAATCCCTGGTACGAATATGCGGTGGTTGCAACGACCGGGTCGGTGATTGGCGCGTACATTACATTCAAAATCGCCCGGCGGGTTGGTGTTGCCTACCTGCACAGCAAGTTCGGAAATCGAAAACTGGATGGTGTCCTCAAGTTTTTCGAGAAATGGGGAAGCGGCGCGCTTGCGGTTTCGGCAGCGGTTCCATTTCCGTTTCCTACCAGCGCGTTATTCGCGGCCGCCGGCATTTCCAACTATAGTCCACGCAGATTTCTGACGATAATAACGATTTGCCGTGGCGTTCGTTACGGACTAATCGCGATTATTGCGGATTTTTATGGAAGACGTTTCATCCATGCGCTCCGCCACCCCGGGCAATACTGGCCATGGTTGCTGCTTGCTATTGGAATTATTTTTGCATTGATCATGGCGGGAATTATGCTCAACCGCCGGTTGAGTGGCCGGCAATTTCGCAGGTGGAGTTCTACGGACGCGGAAATATCGGCCAGCGTCGGCTTTACAAAATAGCGCCGCTTAGGCAAGCTAGAAAGCTACCTTTACTAATGCAAGAAGAGCGAATGGAAGATCAAAATCCTGGTACTGTCTCGCGTACTGATACTTATCATCAGGAATCGTCGACGGCTCCCCTTGCTGCGCCTCCAAGCCGTTCCACCCCTTCCCCCAAAAGGTCCAAATGGGCGCGCCTATTCGTCTGGGCGGCATTACTCCTCACTTTCGCCGTAATTTTTTTCCTGGTCTTGCGTCATCATGACGAAACGCAGAGCGCTTCGGCCGGCCGGCGAGGCATGACGGGGCCGGTAACCGTCACCACAGCCACCGCGCAAAAAGGGAATATCGGCATTTACCTCGATGCCATCGGCACTGTCACTCCCACTTATACGGCCTCGATCACCAGCCAGGTAACCGGCCTGGTCAGCCAGGTGCATTACAAAGAGGGTCAAGTAGTCCGCAAAGGTGAGCCACTAATTGAAATCGATGCGCGGCCTTTCGAAGCGCAGTTGATGGAGGCCGAAGGCTCGCTACAGCGCGATACCAATTTCCTCGCGGAAGCCCAAATGGACCTTGCCCGCTACCGCGAAGCATGGGCGAAGAACGGCATTCCAAAACAGACGCTCGACGACCAGGAAAAAGTGGTTTTGCAGGACGAGGGCACCGTTAAGAACGATCAGGGCACCGTGCAATACGAACAAGTTCAAGTGGGCTTTTGTCATATTGTGGCGCCGATCAGCGGGCGCGTCGGCCTGCGCCTAGTAGATCCGGGAAATGTCGTCCAGGCCAACAGCACGAACCCGCTGGTAGTGATCACGCAAGTGCAACCCATCACGGTGATCTTCACCGTCGCCGAAGACAATCTCGCGCAAGTGCAGGAACAAACCCGGCACGGCAAACACTTGTCGGTCGACGCTTTGGATCGAACACAGCAAGCCAAGATCGCCTCCGGCAAATTGCTCACTGTCGACAATCAGATTGACACCACCACCGGTACCGTCAAGCTGCGAGCGATTTTCGATAATAAAAATGGCGCTTTATTCCCCAACCAGTTCGTGAATACGCGGCTGCTGGTGAACACGCTACAAGGCGTCACCCTGATTCCCAATTCCACAATTCAACGCAACGGCCAGACCGCGTTCGTTTACCTCATCCAGAATGGCGCTGCACAGATTCGTAATATCCAGACTGGCGTGTCCGATGGTGGCGTGACCGCCGTTACCGGCATTAATCCGGGAGACGTAGTGGCGAACAGCAGCTTTGAGAAGCTGCAAAATGGCTCGAAGATCAACGTTTCGAAGCAGCCTCCTGCGCCTGCGGCAAATACCACCGGGGGCCCGTGAGTCCGTCGCGCCCATTCATCCTGCGGCCGGTCGCGACCTCCCTACTCATGGCTGCGATATTGCTCGTGGGCATTGTTGCCTACACGCAACTGCCGGTCTCGGCGTTGCCCGAAGTCGATTATCCGACCATCCAGGTTCTCACTTTCTATCCGGGTGCCAGCCCCCTAGTCATGGCGACCACCGTGACGGCGCCGTTGGAGAGGCAGTTCGGACAACTCCAAGGCCTGAGCCAGATGACCTCGACGAGTTCGGGAGGAACGTCGGTCATCGTTCTGCAATTCACGCTCAGCCTGAACATCGACGTTGCTGAGGAGGAAGTGCAATCGGCGATCAACGCTTCGCAGAGTTATTTGCCCGCGAACTTGCCCGCACCGCCGGTCTACAGCAAAACCAATCCCGCCGACGCTCCTGTACTCACGCTTGCTATCACATCTAGTTCTGTCCCCTTGTCGCAAGTAGAGGATTTAGTCGACACGCGGCTTGCTCCAAAAGTCTCGCAGCTCAATGGCGTTGGATTAGTGAGCATTAGCGGGGGCCAGAAGCCCGCTGTGCGGATTCGTGTGAATCCGGTTGCGCTCTCTTCATACGGCATCAATCTCGAGGATGTGCGCACTGCTCTGGTTCAAGCAAGCGTGAACGCCGCCAAAGGCAACTTCGATGGGCCGCGCCAGGATTATCAGATTGACGCTAACGACCAGCTCATCAGCAGCGCGGATTATCGTGCTGTCGTAGTGGCATACCGCAATGGCGGCCCGGTGATGCTGACCGACATTGCTCAAGTGGTCGATGGGGTCGAGAACAGCAATCAGGCGGCGTGGATGAACGGAACCCCCGCGGTCATCCTCAATGTCCAACGACAGCCGGGGGCAAATACCATCAGCGTGGTCAAAAGCATTAAAGGCTTGCTGCCACAGCTCGAAGCCAATCTGCCCGCTTCGATTCAAGTCACTACGCTCACCGATTTGACCACGGCGATTCAGGCTTCGGTAGACGATGTCGAGTTTGAACTGATGCTGACCATCGGCTTGGTCGTGATGGTCATCTTCCTATTTCTCCGCAGCCTCTATGCCACCATCATCCCGAGCGTCGCCGTCCCGTTGTCTCTTGTGGGCACGTTCGCGGCGATGTATGCCCTTGGCTACAGCTTGGACAATCTGTCACTCATGGCTCTCACCATCTCTACCGGATTTGTGGTGGATGATGCCATCGTCATGATCGAGAACATCTCGCGCTATATAGAAGCTGGCGACCCGCCCATGGAAGCGGCGTTAAAAGGCGCGGAGCAGATTGGATTCACCATCGTATCGCTGACCGTCTCGTTAATCGCAGTGCTAATTCCGCTGCTTTTCATGGGCGATGTCGTCGGCCGGCTCTTCCGTGAGTTTGCCGTGACCCTCGCGGTAACAATCGTGATCTCCGCCGTGGTTTCCCTGACTTTGACGCCAATGATGTCTGCGCGCATCTTGCGTCACGAGCCCAAAGAGGAACAGGGGCGCTTCTATCAGTGGTCGGAACGCATTTTTGAACGGATGATCGCGTTTTACGGGCGGACACTGAAATTCGTCCTGGAATATCAAACCGTCACTCTGTTTGTCGCTCTGGGCACGCTGATTCTCACCATTATTCTCTACATCATTATTCCCAAAGGATTTTTTCCCGTGCAGGATACGGGAGTCATTCAGGGCATTTCGCAGGCGCCGCAAACCGTATCGTTTCAGGCGATGGCCGAAAAGCAGCAGGAACTGGCCAAGGTCATCCTCGCGGATCCGGCGGTGCAAAGCTTGTCTTCGTTCATTGGCGCTGACGGCACCAACGCGACCCTCAATAGCGGACGCTTTTCAATCAATCTCAAACCGCTTTCGCAGCGCAACATGAATGCCTCTAACGTGATTCGCCGGCTGCAAAACAGTATTCAACAGGTGCAGGGAATCGCCCTTTACATGCAGCCGGTGCAGAACATCACCGTCGATGATCGCGTGAGTCGCACTCAATATCAGTACACGCTCGAAGATCCCGATCCTAACGAATTAAATGATTGGACGAATCGCTTCGTGGCCAAGCTGAAAAGCCTTCCACAGCTTGAGGACGTTGCCACCGATCAGCAGACGGGGGGGCTCGCAGTATCGCTGATTATTGACCGCCTCAGCGCGTCGCGGCTTGGCATTGCGCCTTCCACCATCGACAACACTCTTTATGACGCGTTTGGACAGCGGCAGATTAATACGATGTACACGCAGCTCAATCAGTATCACGTGATCCTGGAGACTGAACCGCAGTTCAAACTGAATCCCGATGCCCTGAAAGATATATACATACAATCCAACGCATCGTCCGGAACGTCCGGTCCGGGAGCTTCCACTTCGTTTTCCGCTTCGGGATCTTCCGCCGCCGGATCGAACGCGACCACCACTTCCGTTCTCTATACTCCTTCATCGGGTGCGCTGAATTCGCCTGCGAACGCGTTGACGCCAAATAATAGTTCGCCAGGGTCGGGAACGACTTCATCTTCAAATACTAACAGCAGTTCGGCCATCAGCAATGCCGTGCCGCTGAGCACCTTTACCAGCTTCGAGCGCACGCCCGAGGCACTGTCGATCAGCCATCAAGGGCAGTTCCCCGCGGTCACGGTCTCGTTCAATCTTGCGCCCAACGCCGCGCTTGGAAGCGCGATTACCGCGATCGACAAGGTGCAGGCCGACATGCACATGCCTCCCAGCTTGCAGGCTGATTTCCAGGGGACGGCGGCCTCGTTTAAGAACTCGTTATCGAACGAAGGATTATTGATTCTGGCCGCGCTGGTGACCGTGTACATCGTGCTCGGCGTGCTCTACGAGAGCTTCATTCATCCCATCACCATTCTTTCGACCCTGCCCTCTGCCGGCGTTGGAGCACTGCTCGCCCTGATGTTGTTCGGCCAAGATCTCAGCGTGGTGGCAATCATAGGAATCATTCTGCTGATAGGAATCGTAAAAAAGAATGGAATCATGATGGTGGACTTCGCGCTCGAAGGCGAGCGCGAACATGGCAAGAACGCGACCGACGCAATTTACGATGCCAGCCTGCTGCGTTTCCGTCCCATCATGATGACCACTATGGCTGCGCTGTTAGCCGGTATTCCACTGGCGCTGGGTACGGGTATCGGATCGGAAATTCGGCGTCCTCTCGGAATTGCGATGGTAGGAGGACTGCTTCTGAGCCAGGCCCTCACTCTTTACACAACACCAGTAATTTACATTTTCTTCGATAATCTGGGCCGAAGATTTTCCCACGCGCCCGCTAAGCGATCAGGCGAAAGTTCTCCCGACGGTGGCTCGCCTGAAGGTGGCTCGTCTAACAAACGAGGCGAGGACGCGACTGGACCACTGCGGCCCGCGGAGCAATCATGAACCCCTCCGGCCTCTTCATCCGGCGTCCGGTCGCAACCACGCTCCTGACGATCGCCATTGCCATCGCCGGGGCCATTGCATTTACGATGCTCCCAGTTTCTCCGCTCCCGCAAGTCGACTTTCCAACGATTTCGGTCGGAGCTTCTTTGCCCGGCGCCAGCGCCCAAATCATGGCGTCATCTGTAGCGACGCCACTGGAACGCCAGTTCGGCCATATCGCCGGGGTCTCCGAGATGACTTCCACCAGTTCGCTCGGCACGACTGGCATCACCATTCAGTTCGACCTCAGTCGCAATATTGATGGTGCGGCCCGCGACGTTGAAGCGGCTATCAGCGCCGCCCGCACATATCTACCCGCTAATCTGCCGGGAAATCCCACATATCGCAAAGTCAATCCCGCCGACGCTCCGATCATGATCATCGGACTGACTTCCGCGAAATTCGACACCGGCAAACTCTATGACGAAGCTTCAACGGTCATGGAGCAGAAGCTTTCGCAGATCAATGGCGTTGGACAGGTTTCCGTCGGCGGCAGTTCGCTGCCTTCCGTGCGCGTCGAAGTTAATCCTACTCAACTAAACAACTACGGCCTCACGCTGGCAAGCGTCCAGGCGGTTTTGAGCACGCAGAATTCTGATCTGGCCAAAGGCCAAATATCCGATGGCGTCACTACCGCCGATATCATTGCAAATGATCAGATTTCGACCTCTGCCGATTTCAAACCAATCATCATCGGTTACCACAATGGCGGCGCCGTGCGGCTTGAGGATGTCGCGCAAGTAACCGACGCGGTGCAGAACATCCGCTCCGGCGGCTTTCTGAACGGCATTCCGGCCGTCATGCTGATCATCTTCCGTCAGCCGGGTGCGAACATTATTCAGACCGTCGAAAACATACGCGCCCAATTGCCATTTCTAAAGGCTTCGATTCCCCAGGGTATCGACACCACCATCGTCCTCGACCGCACCACTACGATTCGAGCTTCGGTTAGCGACGTGGAACGCACCCTGATGATTTCGGTCGCGCTGGTGATCCTTGTGGTCTTCATTTTTCTCCGCAGCCCGCGCGCCACGCTAATTCCCAGCGTCGCCGTTCCAGTCTCGTTGATCGGGACCTTCGCGGTGATGTATTTGCTCGACTATAGCCTCGACAATCTTTCGCTCATGGCGCTCACCATCTCGACTGGCTTCGTGGTGGACGACGCCATTGTCGTAATGGAAAATATTTCGCGGCACCTCGAAGCGGGAATGCAACCCTTTCCCGCCGCGCTGAAGGGCGCGCAGGAAATTGGCTTCACAGTATTTTCCATCAGCATGTCGTTGATCGCGGTCTTCATACCCATCCTCATGATGGGCGGAATTGTGGGCCGTCTTTTCCGCGAGTTCGCCGTCACTCTTTCGACCGCGATCATAGTATCGATGGTGGTTTCTCTAACCACCACTCCTACGATGTGCGCTTACCTGCTGAAAGATCCAAGCACCGAGAAACACGGCAGGATGTACAGGGCCAGCGACAAGTTTTTCACGTGGGTGCTCGAATTCTATCGTCGCACCCTGACCTGGGTGCTCGATAATCCCGGCCTCACGCTGACCGTCTTGCTGCTGACGATTGCGTTAAATGTCGTGGTAATTATCAAAATTCCAAAGGGATTCTTTCCACAGCAAGATACTGGCGCCATCGTTGGCGGCCTCCAGGGCCCGCAGGATGCGTCGTTCCCCTTCATGGACAATTCGATTAAACAATTGGTGGGCGTAATCAAAAGCGACCCCGCGGTCGCGAATGTCATAGCGTTCACCGGCGGCCAGGGCGCAACCAACACTGGATTTATTTACACGGCCCTCAAACCACTGAATGAGCGCAAGGTCAGCGCTGCGAACATTATTAACCGGCTGCGTCCGAAGATGAACCGGCTTCCGGTAGCCTCCGCCTTCTTACAAGCTGCTCAAGATCTGCGCATCGGAGGACGTGGCAGCAACGCTCTTTATCAATACACCATTCAATGCGATAACGTTCAGGATTTGACGAAATGGGGACCCATACTCCTTGGAGAAATGAAGAAGCTGCCGGGCCTGCAAGACGTGAATTCTGATCAGCAGAATGGTGGACTGTCTGAGTATGTGACTTATGACCGCGCCACGGCGGCAAAACTGGGCTTGACGGCCCAGGCGCTTGACTCGTCGCTGTATGAAGCTTTCGGACAATCCGAAGTCTCGATCATCTATACGCAGTTGAACCAATACTATGTGGTGCTCGAAGTTGCGCCGCAATATTGGCAAACTCCTGAAGGACTAAGGGACATTTACCTGCGCTCGGCCAGCAGCGGCGGCGCAACGAATAGCTCTAACACAGAGCCCGCTCCCGGCGTAACCAACATACCTTTGAGCGCGGTGGCGAAGGTCCAATCCAGCACTACTCCGCTTTCCGTCAACCATACCGGTTTGTTCCCGTCGGTCACTGTCTCATTCAATCTGGCAAATGGAGTCTCTCTCAGCGATGCCACCCAGGCCATCGCCCAGATGCAACAGCGATTAGGAACGCCTTCGACCATTCGCGGCTTCTTCGCGGGTACCTTACTCGCATACCAGCAGTCTTTAAGCACCGAACCGGTACTGGTGATTACAGCGCTGCTCGCCGTATATATCGTGTTGGGAGTGTTGTATGAAAGTCTGGTGCATCCTCTGACCATCATCTCCACGCTGCCTTCGGCGAGCGTGGGCGCAATGCTCGCATTGATGCTGTTCAAAATCGATTTGAATGTGATTTCAATTATTGGCATCGTACTTCTCATCGGTATCGTGAAAAAGAACGCCATCATGATGATCGACTTCGCCCTCGTCGCCGAACGCCAGGAAGGGAAAAGTACGGAGGATGCCATCTTTGAAGCCTGCATGTTACGTTTCCGCCCAATCCTGATGACGACGATGGCAGCATTATTTGGAGCCTTGCCCCTCGCGTTCGGCACTGGCACCGGTTCGGAGCTGCGCCGGCCCCTGGGCATCACGATCGTCGGCGGATTAATCGTCAGCCAGGCATTGACGCTTTATACCACCCCGGTGGTCTACCTATTCCTGGACCGAATGCGGCTTAGAATGCAAAAGAAATCGCATCCCGAGATGACAGCTGCCACGCCGGAGCCGGCGTAAGCACGGTAAACTGAGATGTTACGCAAACACTTTATGACGCTTCTCTCCAATCAACCCGTTGGACGCGCTGTTTGGATCACAGTGACCGCGGTCTTATTAATCGTTTTGTCCGGATGCGTCGTCGGCCCCAGATACCATCCGCCGTCCGCCAAAGTTCCTGCGACCGTTTACAAGGAATCACCCACCCAGTTCACCGACACCAATGGCTGGACGGTAGCTAAACCCTCGGATGCCATGCTACGTGGCAAGTGGTGGGAGATATTCAACGATCCCGAACTCAACGCTCTCGAAGATCAACTGAACATTAACAATCAGAACATCAAGCTATACTTTGAAAACTATATGGAAGCCCGCGCCCTGGTGCGACAGGCCCGCGCGCAATACTTTCCGACGTTAGGGGTTGCTCCCTCGATCAATCGAACGCGCACTTCGACCAACCTGCGAGGCGCGGGCACAGTGAATACAACAGGAACAACTACCGGCACGACAACGACGGGGACGACGGCCACCACCCAGTCGGCGCAAAATACCGTCTATTCGTTACCACTCGAGGCCTCGTGGGAGCCCGATCTTTGGGGAAGAGTCCGCAACACCGTCCGCGAATTCCAAAACGCAGCTCAAGTCAGCGCCGCTGATCTGGAGAACGAACGTCTTGTCGAACAAGCCAGCCTCGCCGAATATTTTTTCGAAATCCGCGGCCAGGATGAATTACAGAGTCTCTTCAACGAGACCGTAGCGGCGGACCAGAAAGCATTCCAACTCACGCAGTCGCTTTATGAAGTCGGCATAACAGAGCAAATCTCCGTTATCGAATCTCAAACCACATTGGAGACCGCGCAGGCGCAAGCCACTAACGTCGGCATCGCACGGGCACAATATGAACATGCAATCGCCGTCCTTATCGGCAAAGTACCTCCTGATTTTTCTATACCGGTTAAGCCGATGACGGTCGCTCCGCCTCCAATTCCGATCGGCGTGCCATCTCAACTTCTCGAACGCCGCCCCGACATTGCAGCCGCCGAAAGGCTGATGTCCGAGGCCAACGCGCAGATCGGCATTGCCTACGCGGCATATTTCCCCAACCTGACTTTGAGCGCGTCAGGTGGATTCGAGAGTTCGTCGTTTACCAACTGGTTTTCATGGCCGAGCCGCTTCTGGTCTATTGGTCCTTCGATCTCTGAGACTATCTTCGATGCCGGCCTGCGTCGCGCTACTGTGCAGCAATATGCTGCCGCCTATAATGCCGATCTCGCCAACTACCGTCAGACTGTGCTGGCCGCATTCCAGCAGGTAGAAGACGCTCTGGCGGAAGTCCGCATCCTGTCCACTCAAATCCAACAGCAGCAGCAGGCGGTCAATTCTTCATTAAACTACTTGAAGGTTGAGGAGGGACGGTACGAGACCGGCATCGACCCTTATGTAGACGTGCTGATTGCGCAGACGACACTTTTGTCAAATCAACAGAATCTCAACAATATTCTGGTAGAACGAATGACCGCTTCGGTGGCGCTCATTGAAGCTCTCGGTGGCGGATGGGACCGCTCACAATTACCCGGCCCCTCACAAGTCACGCAAAAGCCCGCGAGCAGCGACACAAGCATTCAGCAGTAACGCAAGCGCCAATTCAATGAATTGCTGCCGCAGTACCACCGGCCCCCGCGCCTAGCGCGAGAATGTTTGCCACTTCTCTTGCCGGACCCTGCCACTTCACCGCAAAGTCGTCCTCTCCCATCGTGCGTGTGGTCGCAACTCGCTGGCGGCCACCGGTTCTGCATCTGAGCGAATTCGAAACTTCCCCGCGAATACGCTACCACCGCCCCAATGAAACAAGGCGGCGCTAACCGAAACGTTTACCGCGAAAGATAACCGCCAGGGGAAGCCCTACATCCAAGAATCCCATGAAGGATGAACAGCGCGCTGAAAATACGGATCAGTCGACGACCAAAGCTTCGCTGGGCCGCCGCGAGTTTCTGAGCAAGGGTCCTTACTGGCGCTCGTGGATATTCCTGTACCCCAAGGGCGACCCGCGGAATGACTTCAATGCAAAAGTCGGCCTCAGTTTTCCAATCGGAAAGCGATAAAGTACAACGTTCGTTTCGAATGCATGGCATTTGCCTGCGCGGTATACCATAACCGGCAAATTTAACCGCCGGGTTCCGCATTTCCCACCTGCGCGAACGTTGGATAGAATTGAGCACGCAAAGACGGGAGTCCTACGAAAATGAAAGTACTTTCCCTCATCGCCCCGGCATTGCTTTGTATCGTGCCCTGCTTCGGACAGCAATACCAATATCCATTCCAAAATCCTGATCTGCCCATTGACGTGCGGGTAAACAACATCTTGTCACTGATGACCGTCGAGGAAAAAGTCGCGGCGCTGAGCACCGATCCCAGCGTGCCGCGGCTCGGCATTAAAGGGTCGTCTCATATCGAAGGCTTGCATGGCGTAGCGCTCGGCGGTCCTGGTGGCTGGGGCGGCCGCGGCCTTCAACCTTTGCCGACCACGCAGTTCCCCCAGTCGGTTGGATTGGGCGAGACCTGGGACCCTGACCTGCTTCAAAAAGCCGCGACAGTCGAAGGATACGAAGCACGCTACACCTTCAACACTGACACCCAGGTCCGGACGACTCCGCGAGGAGATAAATACCGGCGCGTCGCTATCGTAGTAAGAGCGCCCAATGCGGATTTAGCCAGAGATCCAAGATGGGGTAGAAGCGAAGAATCGTATGGTGAAGATCCTTATCTCACCGGCACCATGGCCACGGCTTTCGTAAAGGGATTGCAAGGAGACGATCCCAAATATTGGTTAACCGCCTCGCTCATGAAACATTTTCTTGCGAACAGCAATGAAGACGGGCGTGGAGGATCCTCTTCCGACTTCGACGATCGTCTGCTTCGAGAATACTATTCGGTTCCCTTCCGCATGGGCGTTATGCAAGGCGGATCTCGTGCCTACATGGCCTCCTACAACGCGCATAACGGAATCCCCGTGACGGTTAATCCGATTCTGAAAGATATAACCATGCGCGAGTGGGGACTCGATGGAATCATTTGCACCGACGCAGGCGCTTTAACAAATATGGTCACGCTGCACAAATATTTTCCCGACATCAATCAGGCGTCGGCCGGAGCGATTCACGCCGGCATCAATCAATTTCTTGATCGCTACCGCGATGGCGTGAACACGGCGATCGACATGAAGTTAGTCAATCTCGCTGAAATAGATGACAACCTTCGCGGCGTTTACCGGGTGATGATCCGGCTGGGACTGCTCGATCCGCCGGACATGGTGCCATACAACAAGATCAAAGGCGACAAACCTGTGTGGGACAACCCCGAGCACAAAGCCATGGCCCGGCAAATCACCCAGGAATCGATCGTGCTTCTGAAAAACTCAGATCATTTCCTCCCGCTGGACAGAGACAAACTAAAATCGGTGGCGGTCATAGGACCCTACGCTGATATCGTCGCTCTCGACTGGTACAGCGGTACTCCCGGCTATTCGGTAAGCGCGCTCGATGGAATTAAGAACAAGCTCGGCGGCAATGTGCAGATAAGCTTCGCGCACGACAACACAGACGACGCCGCGGTTAAGATCGCGCGCACCGCCGACGTTGCCATCGTCGTGGTCGGCAATCATCCCACATGCAACGCAGGCTGGGCGAAATGTCCGTTGCCGAGCGATGGAAAAGAAGCGATTGACCGTAAGTCAATCACGCTTGAGCAGGAAGAATTGGTCAAGCAGGTTTACGCTGTAAATCCGCACACAGTAGTCGTGCTGATTTCCAGCTTCCCATTCGCGATTCAATGGACTCAGGAGCACGTTCCCGCAATCCTTCACATGGCCCACAATAGCCAGGAAGAAGGCAATGCCTTAGCCGATGCGCTTTTTGGTGATTACAACCCCGGCGGACGCCTCGTCACCACCTGGCCCATGTCGCTCGATCAGTTGCCGCCGATGATGGATTATGATATTCGCCACGGCCGCACCTACATGTACTTCCGCGGCAAGCCGCTCTATCCATTTGGCTATGGATTGAGCTATACCTCTTTCGAGTATTCGAATTTAAAAACCAGCAGCGAAGAATTGAGTTCTGATGGCGAGATAACGGTTAGCGCAGACGTCCGGAATTCAGGATCGCGGGCGGGAGACGAAGTAGTGCAATTGTATGTAGCGCATGTCGGCTCGAAGGTCGACCGCCCGATAGAAGAATTAAAGGGCTTCCGCCGCGTGCGGCTCGAACCCGGAAAGAAGACAACCGTAAAGCTTCCACTCAAGGCAACTGACCTTGCCTATTGGAGCACCGAAAAAGGCGCGTGGGACGTTGAGCGAGATCAGATCAATGTAATGATCGGAAGCTCATCTGAAGATATTAAAATGAAGAAGACAATTAATGTGGGGCCATGAGCGACTGATTCTGACTATCCTTGCTGCGAACCAATCAATTGCATAACCCTAGTTATGATTTACGAGGCAGCGCCGGGAAGTTGCAAATACATCCAACCTGTTAAGCATACCAACCATAGATTCGGAGTGCATGAGTGCGTTTGCGAAAGTGTATTTTCAACCCGCAATGCTGGACCGTTGGCTTAAGTATATTGTTAATTTTTACCAGTGTTGCCGGCGGAGACACCGCTTCGTTTGATCTGATCGGCCCCAAGGTTGAAGTCCGAGTCCAACGCGCGGGTCAAACTCTTCCCATTTCTGAAGTTCCAGACCTCCAAGCGGGAGATAGACTCTGGGTACACGCTAACCTGCCTGACACACAATCGGTCCGCTATTTAATGATAATTGCTTTTCTTCGCGGGTCGACAAATCCGCCGCCGGATTCATGGTTCACCCGCGTCGAAACCTGGAATAAGTCAGTTCATGATGAAGGCATCTACGTCACTGTACCCAGCGAGGCGGAAGAAGCCTTAGTGTTTTTGGCTCCTGAGACTGGTGGGGCTTTTAGCACCCTTCGCAATGCCGTGCGGGGTAAGCCAGGAGCATTCGTCAGAGCGGCACAGGATTTGGAGCAAGCCGGTCTTGACAGATTGCGACTCGAAGAATACTTGGACCGGGTCCGCGAGGCGTCGAACGACGACCCCGACAAACTGAAGTCACGGACGACGCTGCTGGCGCGAAGTTTGAATATTCGACTCGATTCGCAGTGTTTCGACAAGCCTACCGCGCAGCAGGCGCCTTGCTTAACGCAAAACACCGATCAACTAGTTCTGGATGACGCCCACAGCCAGTCCATGGTTGCCACATTAACTAACGGCGCTCCCACAGATTTGCTGGCGCAAATTAGTGCTACTCCCGAAGCACGAAGCGGTTATTACAGTCCCTATGTGGGAGCGGTCGTGGACGTGGCCCGAATTCTAAGCACGGCGCATACCGCCCAATACCAATACATCCCAGCCCTGTCGTTGCCCAAGCAGGATGAGCTCAATCTGCGTTTGAACAATCCTCCTTCGTTTCGCAATCCAAAATCAGTGCTGGTCATCGGGTTGCCGCCCATTCGTCCTACGGTTGTGCCGCCTTTGCGTGCGGTCGACGCGACCGAGATTTTCTGCGCGGATAAACCTGCGCTGCTGCTGCCGGCGGACGGGGCGCCTTTGGTTTTTGCCACCGCCCTGGCGCACAATTTCGTGCTTCACGTGGTAACCAAGCCCAAGGAAGAAGTTGATCTTCCCGCGAAACCCGATCCCGCGAGCGGTGGTTTTGTCGTGGATACCAGCGCTATGCAATCAGCCGAAATTGACGGCGAGGTAAGTGGAATTCTGCGCGGATTCTGGGGTTTCAAGCAGTTCGATGGGCCTCAGTATCATCTGGAAACTTCCAAGGCGAGCCAATGGATCGTCGCTTCCAAAGATGCCAGTGCGCTCATTGTCGGACGCGATGATACGCTGCACCTTCAGTCGGCCAAGGCCTGCTGTGTAAGTGAAGTCAGCGTAAAGGACGAACTGGGAAAAGATCTTCACGCAGAATGGAAGGTGGCCAAGCTGCATGAGCTTGAGCTAAAAATACCGCTGCAAAGCGCAACGGCCGGCACCGTGAAAATTAGCGTGCAACAGTTCGGCCTTAAGAAACCCGACGACATTCCAGTGCATACATATTCAGAGGCGGCACGGCTCGATGCCTTAAGTCTTCACGAAGGCGATAAGGAAGGCACCCTGAAAGGAACTCGGCTCGATCAGGTCACCGCTATAGACATAAATGGCGTGCATTTCACTGCGGCGACTCTGGCGCGCTCCAATCAGGAAGATGAGTTGAAGCTGGTGACTACGGCTGAGACCGTCAAACTCCATGCCGGGGGTTCCATCATCGCTCACGTTTCTCTCAAAGACGGCCGGCTCTTGGATCTGAATTCCACCGTCGAGGCTGCACGGCCGCAAGTCAGCATGTTGAGCAAAAATGTGGAATCTGACGACGGGCCCTCCCAGCCCATAATTCAAATCGAAACCCAGAATGAGTTACCCCAAGAAGGCCGCCTCACTTTCTTCCTGAAGACCCATGTGCCGGGCACGTTTTTGCCCGCCGAAAGAATTGAGGTCGCTACCTCGGATGAGGCGTTCCACGTTTTCTTGAGCGTCAAGGACGGAAATCTTACATTGCAGGATTCAAAGACAGTATTCGCCGTGCTCGATCCGATGAAACTTCTTGGGCCATCCGCATTTGGACCGTTGAAATTCCGGCCGGTCAGTGCCGACGGCACTGAGGGGGACTGGCAGCCCCTGACCAGTATCGTGCGTATCCCCACGCTCAATTCTATTCGTTGTGTCTCGGCTGAAAAACAATGTACTCTGAGCGGAGATAAACTTTTCCTGCTCGATGCTGTAAGCTCCGATCCCGATTTTGCCGACGCGGTGACCGTCCCCGACGGCTTCGTGCAAAATAGCCTGACAATACCTTATCCAAAAGAAAAAGTCCTTTACGTTAAATTACGCGACGACCCCGCCACGATCGACACCGCAAATGTTCCAATCGTGATCACTCAGCAGTAACCTCATCCCGAGACGCGTAGCGGCGGCCGTTCCCGTCTAGCCAGCGACGCGAAGTTCCGCCGCCGTTATACTGCAACCTGCGTTTATGCTGCACGAGTTTCAAGTGTTCTAAGGGGGATCGCATTGAAATTACGACTGCCACTCGCTTTGATTTCTTTGGTTCTCTCGTCCCTCGCCTCGCGGGCCAAAATAGACGACGCTTCCAAACAACTCGCGCACGACATTTTTGAGCAGTTGGTCGAAACTAATACCACCGATTCTGTTGGTAACGTCACGACCGCAGCCAAAGCAATGGCCCAGCGATTTCGGGATGCGGGATTTCCCGAGAAGGACGTCCAGGTTCTCGGTCCCAACGATCGCAAAAAGAATTTGGTACTTCGCTACCACGGAACCGGCAGCCAGAAACCCGTCCTATTGATCGGTCATCTCGACGTAGTAGAGGCACGCCGTGAAGACTGGACCACCGATCCATTCCAGTTCGTGGAGAAGGATGGATATTTCTACGGACGCGGCACCCAGGACATGAAAAGTGATGACGCCATCTTTGTAGCGGACCTGATTCGTTTGAAGAAAGAAGGCTATCAGCCCGACCGCGATATTATCCTCGCCTTAACGGCGGACGAAGAAGGCGGCAAATCAAATGGCATTGACTGGCTGATAAAAAACCATCGCGACCTCATTGATGCCGATTTCGTTTTGAACAGCGACGGCGGCGGAGTAACCACGAACCATGGCAAAGTAGAAAATATTTCAGTGGATGCAACCGAAAAGTTATATGCCGACTACCAACTGACAGTTACCAATCCTGGCGGTCACAGTTCCATCCCCGTCCCTGACAACGCAATCTATCATTTAACGGACGCCCTCGAAAAGCTGGAACACTACCAATTTCCTTTCGAATTGAATAACGTTACTCGCGCCTATTACGAACGAATGTCCACCAGCGAAAGCGGGCAGCGAGCCGCCGACATGGAGGCGATTCTGAAAACGCCTCCCGAAACCGAAGCCGTCGATCGCCTTTCGCGCGACCCAGTCGATAACTCCACTCTTCGAACTACTTGCGTGGCCACGAGGCTGGACGCAGGGCACGCCAACAATGCCCTGCCCCAAAGAGCGCAGGCGGTCGTGAATTGCCGGATTCTTCCGGGACATTCGGCCGAAGAAGTAAGGCAAATTCTGATTCGAATGTTTGCCGATCCACAAGTCACGGTGAAATATATCGATGTCGCCGGGCCGGTAATGGACAAAGCGCCGGAGACGGAATCATACGCTCCACCGCCTTTGCGTCGCGATGTGTTTGTGCCGCTTGAAAAAATCGCGGCTTCCATGTGGCCGGGAGCGCCCGTAATTCCAACCATGGCGACGGGAGCTTCTGACGCTGTCTACACAAATGCCGCGGGCTTGTCGACCTATGGGGTCTCGGGAATTGCAATCGATCGAAACGACATCCGCGCGCACGGGAAAGATGAGCGGCTCCCTATTGATTCGTTCTATAGCGGCCTAGACTTCTACTATCGATACTTGAAAGCTATTACTTCCGAATGATGACGGCGCTTAGGAGTTGAAAATGACCTGATATTCATCCTGCGACTTCATCGCTCACGACGGTAAAACTCATTAGTTTCGCTCTGCCGAAAGACGTCGTGATGGCGCAGTCAGTTGCGTCGCGCCCGGTCGCCATTAGTACTCGTCCTATGCGCCGGGCATTGTGCCGGGCATCGAACGTCCACCAGCGGTCTTCGAGATACACTTCGAACCAGGCGCTGAAATCCATCGGACTGGGCGCGACTATAATTCCTATATCTCCCAGATAACCAGTCGCATAACGCGCTGGGATATTCAGGGCCCGGCAAAAAGTAATGGCGAGATGCTGAAAGTCCCGGCAAACTCCTACCCGTTCTGTATAGACGCCAAGCGCGCTGCGAACCGGGTTGGCGAATTCATATCCAAAAGTGACCTTGCTATGTACCCAGGCACAGACCGCTTGCACTCGCGCCCACCCCTTTGGGGCGCCGGCAAATAATTCGGAAGCGGTGTTCGAGAGTAAATCGACTTCGCAGTAGCGGCTGTTCATCAGATAAGGAAGAACGTCATGGGGAAGTTTCTCGATGGGAACTTCGCGTGCGTCTAACCGTTCCACGTCCGGCCGGCCCGAATCCTCGATTAACGTTGAATTCGTAAATCGAATCCGCCCCGGAGGCGCCAGCAGGCGGCAACTATGGTTGCCAAAACTGTCCACGTAGTTCTCAATGTTTACATCCGGATCGGTTTTTAGTTCGTCCGGTTCCCGCAGATCCCTTTTCCTCGATGGATGAACATTAAGCAATGTCACAATCGGGACTTCCCCGACCGTGTCGAACTGCATGTCGTAACCGAGGCGAATCAGCATAGAATTAACGTTTTCCCAAGCGCACACTTAAGATGCAAAAAATATCATTCTTTCGTCCGCTCGTGCTAGCTTCTTTCTTTCTACGCCAGATCGTAATTTCTGCGCAAGCAATCGGTGTATCATGCGGCTTAGGTTCATAACTTTTCATCGAGGGAAATAGTGACATATTGTTTAGGCATTATGACGCAGGAAGGGTTGGTGCTGGCGTCCGATTCGCGTACCAACGCGGGTTTTGATCAGGTTAACGTCTGCCGCAAAATGTATCGCTTCGTTCAGCCCGGCGAGCGCGTATTCGTAATCCTGACCAGCGGCAGTCTCTCCATAAGCCAGTCCGTAATCACGCTTTTGAGCGATGATTTCGATTCCGGACGAGGCCTGGCCCAGGCGAATTCGCTATACGATGCCGCGCGAATTGTGGGCGACTGCGTGCGGCGAATCTCGGATATCGATCGCGCTTCGCTGGAACGCGATTCTTTCAGCTTTAACGTTCACTTACTCCTCGGCGGGCAGGTGCGCGGGCAGGAGCCGAATCTATATTTGATTTATCCCCAGGGCAATCCTCTCGCTGCCACCGAAGATTCCTTATATCTGCAACTCGGCGAATGTAAATATGGACGTCCAATTCTCGACCGGGGCATCCAATCCACAACCTCGCTCGAAGTTGCTGCGAAATATGCCCTGCTCTCGCTCGATGCCACTATGCGTTCAAATGTGACCGTCGGACCGCCATTTGATTTGTTGTTATATAAGAAAGATAGTCTTGAGATAACCCGATATCGCCGAATTTCAGCGGGAGACCGCGATCTCAACCTAATCCACTCCAGTTGGGAGCAGTCCCTTCGGCGCGCTGTTGAACTCTTGCCCGACATAGAATTTAAGCCCTCGCATAACGGAAACTTCGCTGAGAAGATTAGAGAGACCGAGGAATCCAGGATGTAGGACGGGCGGGTTGCAGTTTCTTCAATACTGCGCATCGCATTTCCCAATCGCGGCTAGTCCCTCTATGAGCTATTCTTAGCGGGGAATGGAATAGCGAGATGATTACTGAGACGGATGCGGCGGATCGTAGCGCGGAGGAGGCTTTTCGCCGCTACGAATTCAATGGCGCCTACGATGAAATGTTTCGTGCCGTTGATCATCCGCGCAAACAGTATCGTCCGCTCTACACTCAACTGCTGAACCTCAAAGCTGACGAATTGCGTCGCAGCAAACAGGAAGCCGACCAGTCATTTTTCAATCAGGGCATTACCTTCACCGTCTATGGTGGAGAAAAGGGAACGGAGCGGATTTTCCCCCACGATCTGCTGCCCAGAATTATCACCGCTTCGGAATGGGAAACCATCGAGCGTGGACTGACCCAGCGCATCACCGCCCTCAATCTTTTCCTTAAAGACGTCTACCACGACGCCAAAATCATTGAAGATGGCGTCGTTCCGGGAAACATAATTTACACCTGCAAGCACTACCGGCGCGAAATGCGCGGCATTAAAGTGCCTCGCGATGTTTACGTCACAGTCGTGGGCACGGACTTGATCCGCACGCCGGAAGGAAATTTCGTAGTCCTCGAAGACAATCTACGGGTGCCCAGCGGCGTTTCGTACATGCTTACTAGCCGCCGTGTGATGAAGCAGATTTTTCCCGCACTGTTCCGCAAATGCCGCGTGCGTCCCATCGAACAATATAGCCAGGTGTTGCTCTCGACTCTCCGTTCTCTTGCGCCCGAGGGCCGTTCCGAGCCAACTGTGGTATTGCTCACCCCGGGCGCGTATAACTCCGCATACTTTGAACACACTTATTTGGCGCGACAGATGGGCATTGAACTGGTTGAAGGCCGCGACTTGTTGGTGCACGACAATATCGTTTACATGCGAACGACCTTCGGCCTGCAACGCGTCGACGTGATCTACCGTCGAATCGACGACGATTATCTCGACCCGCTCGTGTTCGAAGGGCAATCTGCGCTTGGCGCCGTGGGTCTCTTTAATGCCTATCGCGCTGGAAACATCGCTCTGGCGAACGCGCTTGGCACCGGAGTTGCGGACGACAAGGCTATTTATGCTTACGTTCCCAAGATCATCCGTTATTACCTCGACCAGGACCCGATTCTTGAAAATGTCGAAACATTATTAATGTCAGATCCCGCGCAGCGCGATCACGTTTGCCAAAAGTTAGATCAATATGTCGTGAAAGCCGTCGGAGAATCTGGTGGCTATGGAATGCTGATCGGTCCGCACAGCACTGAGGAACAGCGAGACGAATTTCGTGCGAGGATTCTTGCCGAGCCGCGGAACTATATTGCCCAGCCAACCATCAACCTCTCCACCGCCCCCTGTTTCGTCGACGGCACCATCGAACCCCGCCATGTGGATTTGCGTCCTTACGTTCTTTACGGAGAGAACATTACTATTATCCCCGGTGGTCTAACGCGAGTTGCACTGAGAAAGGGATCGCTAGTAGTGAATTCATCTCAAGGGGGCGGCTCGAAAGATACCTGGGTCTTACAAAATTAGCACTTCGCAAAACGTAATTTAGCTATGCCGAATCGAGGTTCATGCTTTCACGCGTAGCCGACAGCCTTTACTGGATGAGCCGCTATTTCGAACGGGCTGACAATGCTGCGCGTGTACTGGAGGCCACCTACGGTCTCATTCTTAACCCCGCCAAATTTTCCACTGAGGAGCGATGGTTTCGCGCCGTAACCTCCCTCGCTCCTGGCGCCGCATCGGCCCAGGTCGATCCTCAGCGCGCATTATTTCTGCTGGTGACCGATCCAGAGGGTGCATTTTCGATAGTGAAATGCATTAGCGGGGCTCGCGAAAACGCGCGCCAGGTGCGGGAAGAAATCAGTTCCGAGATGTGGGAGCACCTCAATCGCCTTTTTCACGAAGTCACCAATTCGGACCTCGCTCCCGAAGATGATGCCGGCGCCATGCGGCTCGTCCACTTGGTTCGTGAAGCTTCATACCGGTTTCATGGAATCACCGATACCACGATGAATCACGGCGAGGGATGGCACTTTATCCAGCTGGGCAAGTACATCGAAAGAGCCTGCAATCTTTCTATTCTGCTGGATGCCTATTTTTCCATAGAGAAACATGCCGACGATTTGGATTGGGTGGGACTCTTAAATAGCTGTGCGGCTTTCGAAGCCTACTGCAAAGCCTGCACGGCGGAGCTAAAACCCGAACGCATAGCCGACTTCATTTTGCTCCAGCCGGAGTTTCCGTATTCGGTCCGTTATTCGCTGGAGCGAATGCAGCAGGCGTTATCTTCGATCAGCAATCTTTCCTTGAGCCGTCGAACCGGCAAAATTGAAAGACTCATCGGACGTCTTCGTTCCGCAGTTGCTTATGTACAGATAGCGGAAGTTATTCGCGGCGATCTGCATAAATATCTGGCGGGAATTATTGAGCAGTGCCGCGATCTGCACGCGGCGGTTCACGAAGTTTATATCGAATACCCGATCGAGGTCGCTTTCGAAACTTAATGTTCTACGCCATTCGACATTTCACGCGCTATCGCTACAGTCGCTCCGTCTGGCAAAGCATGATGGAGGTGCGAATGCACCCCAGAAGCGAGGGCAATCAGCGCTGTTTTATTTTCCAACTTTCGGTGAATCCGCGCGCCCGCATTTTTTCCTACACCGATTCTCGCGGCAACCTGGTTCACCATTTCGATCTGCCCTCGCGCCATCGTCAACTCACCATTATTTCTGACTCCCTGGTCAATATCGATACTCAACAAATGGTTCCGGAAACTATGGACTTTGCCGCCTGGAACCAGTTGCAGCAAACCGTCGAGCAGGAAGATTACTGGGACATGCTTCTGCCGAGCTACTTCGCCCGGCCATCCCCGGAACTCGACGAACTGGCGGCCGAAATCGGCGTAACCCAGAAGGATGGCCGAAGTCCCTTGGCTTTGGTCAAAGATATCGCCGCCGGCGTGTATCGCAGTTTCACGTATGTCAAGAAAAGCACCGCGGTAAATTCACCGATTGAACATGCGCTTCGATCCCGTCAGGGTGTTTGCCAGGATTTTGCTCACGTCATGATTACGCTGGTGCGCAAGGCCCAAATTCCTTGCCGTTATGTGAGCGGATATCTTTACCACGCCAGCGAAATCGCCGGACATCCCGCGGATGGGGCCACACACGCATGGGTGGAAGCTTTACTTCCGAACGTTGGCTGGATCGGATTCGATCCGACGATTAATCAGATGGTCGGCGAGCAGCATATCCGCACCGCAGTCGGCCGCGACTACGCGGACGTCCCTCCAACTATGGGCACGATGAAAGGGAAAGCCCAGACAGAACTCCAGGTGCGCGTGCGGGTAACTCCATCGGAGGCAGTGCTTCCTCCCGACGAGGAATTTGCGTCGGATGAGGAGTGGTCACAGTTTTTGGAAGAAGACAAGCAATCACAAATCGAGCACGCTCAGCAGCAGTAATTAACCGCCATCCGGATGTTTGCATTCTGTCTCCAGATGACCTCACGCCCAGAACGTTCTGTCCAGTGTCCGGTACTGAATTGCTTCGGCGATGTGCTTCGGCTCGAGAGCCGCTCCGCCATCAAGATCGGCAATGGTGCGGGCAACTTTGAGGATGCGGTCGTGCGCACGTGCCGTGAGTCCTTGTTGTGCCATAGCGCGTTCCAAGAGACGCTCGCAATCGGCGGAAAGTTCGCAGAACGTTCGAATGTGGCGGGGCGCCATCTTCGCGTTGCAGTAAATCTTGGCGTTAGGAGATTCTGAAAATCTGTTCAGCTGTGAATCCTGCGCCCGCATGACTCGCGCCCGTATAGTCGCGGAACTTTCCGGCTCGGATCCCGAGCGCATTTCTTTGTAATTCACCGCTGGAACGTCGATATGGATATCAATCCGATCAAGCAGCGGTCCGGAAATCTTCGACATGTAACGTTGGATGATCGGCGGCGTGCAGTGATATTCGCGACTGCGATCGTTGAAATATCCACATGGACATCCCTGCGTTGCCTTTCTGCCATGCCGAGCTTAGAGCTACGAAACCCAAGCCCTCGCAGTATATTCATCCTTTTCCAGCGCCTCCACGGGCGCGACGAGTTCGAGGGCACGGGAATCGGATTGGCCATTTGCAAGAAAATTGTGGAGCGGCTGGGCGGGAGAATCTGGGTCGAGTCGCAACCCGGAGAGGGATCAACCTTCTATTTTGCCCTGCCGATAAGAGAGGAGAAGTGTTGAAATCGATTGGAACGGACGCGGAACCCATCGAAGTTCTTTTGGTTGAAGATAGTCCTGGTGATGTCCGGCTTACGCGGGAAGCATTTAAAGACGCCAAGGTGCACGTCAACCTGCACGTGGTGGCGGATGGGGCAGAAGCAATGGCTTTCCTGGGGCGCAAGGGCGAGTACGCCAATGTTCCTCGCCCGGATCTGATCCTGCTCGATTTGAATCTTCCCAAGAAAGATGGCCGGGAGGTTCTGGAGGAAATTAAGGAGAGTCCGACGCTGAAGAGCATTCCTGTCGTTATCTTAACTACCTCGGCATCTGACGTGGATATCCTGCGGAGTTATCGGCTTCATGCGAATTGTTACATCACCAAGCCTGTGGACCTCGATGGTTTCATCAAAGTCGTGAGTAGCATCGACAACTTCTGGCTGTCCGTGGTCAAGTTACCGCGAGAAATACAGTCATGAAAGAAAAGGCACTTCAAGTTCTTCTGGTTGAGGATAACGCGGGAGATGTCCGCTTGCTCCGCGAGATGTTCAGTAAG